>Ga0181516_10000959_pt1 | contig 23464 bp, 17 predicted proteins | sample PEATcosm2014_Bin_25_FD_121104 | JGI IMG/M metagenome (GOLD analysis project Ga0181516, IMG submission 121104) | Peatland microbial communities from MTU Mesocosm Facility, Houghton, MI, USA - PEATcosm2014_Bin01_10_metaG | ecosystem: Environmental > Terrestrial > Soil > Wetlands > Peat | place... | reverse complement strand
TACTCCCAGATCGTCGAAGCGGCCATGATCGGCAACGCCCACTTCAACTCCCTCCAGGCCACTTTGACCAAAACCATGTCGCATGGGGTCCAGTTCCTGGCCAACTACACATGGTCCAAGTCCTACGACGACATGCCGCAAGCCACGCGCGATTCCAACACCGAAGACCTGAACGCGGGCGAGTCGTATGTCTTTCCGCTCTATCCCACCAACGCCACAAACATGCCCGCCGGCGCTATGGTAAACGACATCAAAGCGCTCGACCGCGGCGTCTCCGACATCAACCATCCACAGGCATTCTCATTCTCCTATGTCTGGCAGTTGCCGACGCTCCACAATAGCTTCAGCGCCTTACGGGCCGTAGCGAATGGCTGGAGCACCTCCGGCACCATCCAGCATCACTCCGGCGATGCGCTCACGGTATACGTGGGGTCGACGGATAACTCTGACACTGGACTCCTCCAGGATCGCGCCCAGTGGAACACCTCGATGCCTGCTTTCTCCAAGAGCAAGCAAGGCGGCGGTGAGTGCCCGGCTGGCAAAAGCTGCGAGACCTGGTTTAACAGCGCTGCGTTCTCGCTTCCCGTCAACACCGGCGCCGGAACCGGCTTCGGCAACGTCGTCAAGGATGAGTTCCCTGGACCCGGCTACACCATTTGGAACGCCGCCCTGGTCCGCAACTTCCACGTCTATCGCGAATCCAGCCTGAACTTCCGCATGGAGTACTTCGACGTGCTGAACCACACCGTCCTCAGCAACCCGAGCCAGTCGTTCCAGGGCAACTCGACCTTCGGAACCATCACCGGTGAGGCCACTGGAGGACCGCGTATCGGCCAATTCGCACTGAAATTCAACTTCTGATTTCTGTAGAATGATTGAACAATTCGGGCGGTTGGAAATCGCAAGTCAAATACGATTTCCAGCCGCCCTTTTCTATTGGGAGACTGCATCCACCGCCTCTCGCTGCACCCGCTCCTTGACCCCGCCCGCTCGCTTTCCGTATCCTTCCTCCGTTTCCGTGAAGCGTCTCTCTCGCCCCGCGGCGAGCGCAAGACACAGCAGCGGATTGCGTTTACGCTGAAGACAGGCGAACCGCTACGGAACTGTTCATGAAAAGATCGATCTCCATTTTGCTCACGGCCATGTTCATTTTGTTCCTGACCATCCTTGCGGTAGGCCAGGCGGTCAACCCGCCGCCGGAGCAGATGCCGGTTCCGCTCAACGAGTCCGGCCAGATCGCCGTCCACGGCCACCCCACCCCCTACCTCATCCGCCATCTTCCCGTCAGCTCCTTTCCCGAGCTCCCTGAACCAGTCGCCGCCGATCTCAACCGCCGGGGTTGTCTCATTCCGCAAACCTACGAGGCACATCGCCCCGAAAACGTAATTCATGCCAGCCTCGAGCGGGCCGGATCGTCGGACTGGGCCGTTTTGTGCTCGGCACAAGGCAAGGTAATGCTGCTGATCTTCTTTGCAAGCGGGCCTGATTCCGGGGCGGCCTGGCCATTGAACTTCTCCACCGTAGCGGAGACCACTCGCCTTCAGCCGCACGGCGCAAATGGCGAACTGGGATTCAACTGGGGCATCGACCGGGCCACGCCGCAGCAGGTGCACGATGCGGAAGCCGCGATGCCGCTGCGGCCCGCGCGACTCGACCACGATGCCCTGGCGGACTCGGTCGTTGACGGCCGCGTAGTCTACCGCTTCTACTCCAATCGTGTCTGGACTCAGGTCTACAGGACGGAATGATTCTCGAGCTCCCGGGCACTCTTAGATAGCTAGTTCGACGTAAATCTCAAGCCACTTACTAGAGTTGTAGCGAAACGATACAACCTAATGCATTCATGGTTACCGCCGATATAGACTCAGCTCATTAGCTATAACTCATAATTCAAAAGTCTAGTTAACTTAATCAAGCGTCCTGATCCGGAACATCATTCAATCCGCATGTCTCAACGCGGACATTACCTTTCTCTCAAAATGAGATGTCTTCTCACTGCATCACTAACTTTCTCTGCTTTGTCTGGAGTCGCGATGAAATGGGCGATCGTTTTTGGGACGCTTCTGTTTCTAGGCTCCGCGCTTTCCAACCGGGCACTCCCGCAGCAGATGCTCGTCACGAATGCGCTTCCGTCCATCCCGGCAGACGCACCACCGGTTAGCGCTGAATCGGGCGAACCCGCACCGTCGCCCACGCCAAAGATTCCGTCGGTCTCCACGACTGTCCGCGTCGATGCTGAAGATTCCAGTTTGCCCACCGCCCTCGCGCCCGTACCGCTCATCAGCCGCGACCAGATTCTCTCCTCCGCCGGAACTTATGCGGATTTCTCGCGCTATCTTCAAGTCTTGCCCGGCGTGGTCTGGAGTTCCGATCTCAGTAACGATATCCTCGTCCGCGGCGGTCATCCGCTTGAAAATCTCTTCGTCATCGACGGAGTCGAATTTCCCGCCATCAATCACTTTTCACTCTCAGGAACCAGCGGCGGCTTCACCTCCATGATCGATTCCACTGCCATCGGCAACATGGATCTCAGGTCCGGCGCATACGACGTAACTCACTCCAGCCGCCTCTCCTCGCTCATTGACATTCGCACCCGCCAGTTAGGTGAAGCGCGTCGCGCCGGAAACATCTCGGTCGGAATAGCCGGACTCGGCGGGCTCTATCAGCAGGCTCTGCCCGGCAAAGGCTCCCTGCTCCTATCCGCCCACCGCAGCATCCTCAATCTGGTCACAAACGACATCGGCATCAACGGAGTCCCAATTTATTCAAACGGCCTGGCCCGCCTCGAAGTTAACCCCAGCACTCGTGACAACCTCACCCTGCTTAGCCTTAGCGGCGCAGACTCCATCACCATGACCCCCTGTCCCTCCGACCAGGCCGTCACCAGCATCGATCAGACCCAATATGCAGGCTGGCGAACCAGCGGCGCCCTTACCTGGCGTCATGCCTGGTCCCCTCATGTCGTTGCGAATCTGATCGCAAGCTACTCCGTGACGCGTCAACAGATCGCCCAGCAGCAACAGGTGGGCTTTGAAATCGTCAACGGCCGCAACACCTGCCAGCCGGCATCGCTCCTCCCCGTCTATACGGAGGACTCGCGCAACGGGCTGCCGCTGGTGAATTACGCGGTCCACGCCGACTTTCGCGGGTGGCTGCTCACCGCCGGAGCCTCGGCCGGTCTTGCAATGCCCAATGTCGATGTGGCCCAGCCCACGGGCGAGCTTTCCCCCTTCAGCGCAATTCCGAATCGATCCGATGCAGTCACCTTCCGCCGCAAGTTCTCCACCGGCCAATCCGCGGTCTTCGCTCAAGCCGACGGCGGCATGGGTGCGCGGCTGCGCTTCATGGCCGGCCTGCGCGCTGAGACATTTGCCGTTACCGGCGATTACACTCTTGACCCTCGTCTTTCTGCTGTTTTCAGGCTCAATCGGAAACAAACCCTCAACGGTTCCTGGAATCTCTCGCACCAATTACCGCCCATGATGGACCTGCTCAGCTACCCCGGCAATCGCAGTCTTAGCCCCATCCAGGCGAACCAACTCGCGTTTGGGCTTCGTGTCTGGCAGGCCGGCTGGGGCGCGCTCGACCTCCAGGCCTACAGTAAGCGATACAGGCGGGAGCCGGTCTCAACGGAGTATCCGCAGCTCATGCTCTTCAATATGGTCGACACGCTCGGACAAGCGTTCGTCTGGCTGCCACTCACCAGCGCCGGCAACGCGCGCTCACGCGGGCTCGAGTTGCTGCTGCGCGCCCACTGGCAAGATCGAGCTGAACTGCTCGTCTCCGCCACGCGATCGCAATCCACTTATGCCGCACTGGATGACATCCGCCGCCCCGGAAACTACGACGTGCCGGTTCAGTTCAATTCCTTGATCAACCTTCGCTTCCCCTTCGGAATCAAGCTGGATTCAAGGGAGTCGCTTTCGAGCGGCCGAGTCTACACGCCATTCGACGACGCCGAATCCATGCAGCAAAGCCGTGGCATATACGACCTGGCACGCATCAACGCGCTCCGTGGTCCGCTCTACAACCGCCTGGATGTCGAATTGGAGCGCAGGTTCCGCGTCTCCGGGGGCGCAATCGAAATCCATGTCGGAGCCGAAAACGTCTTGAACCGCGGAAACCTCCTCGGCTACGTCTGGCTCGACAACTGCCCGCAGGGCGCGGCCTGCAATGTAAATGGGGTCCCGGTCGAGAAGGTCGACCAGATTGGGCGCTATCCCGTACTGTCTGCCCGCTACCAGTTTTAGATACCGGCTACGGGCAGGCAACGGCGCAAAGTTTGGTGCAAAGTTTTCTGGCGGGAAAAAGCTTTCGGCGAGCTACTTCTTCTTCGCAGTCGCGGAACCCTTGGCAGGGGCAGCGGTGGTTGCCAGCGTCTTCAGCCGCGCATTCAAACGGCTCTTGTAGCGGGAAACCGTGTTGTCGTGCAAAATGCCCTTCTGCACGCTCTTGTCGAGAATGGAGACGGTCTCGCGATACTGCGCCTGCGCCGCCTTCACATCGCCCTTGACCAGCGCCTCGCGGAGTGTCCGCAGGCTGGTGCGCACGCGGCTGCGGTTGGCGCGATTCACTTCGCTGCGGGTTACGGTCTGCCGGGCGCGCTTCAGCGCCGATACATGGTTTGCCATTGCTTTTCCTTAATCTTGAGTCCCCCCTGGCTTGAGTCCAGCCTGAGCGGGAAGAATGATGCGGTGCAGAATGCAATCAGAGCCGCATCCCTCGCAATTTCCTAGTTTACGGGAAAGCGGATACAAGGTCAATGACGGCAGCTCCGCCTGTGTCTCTCACTTCCAGCTCCACCACGGGTACCCGCCAAGGCACCGTGCGCATCAAAATTTATCGGGCTGTATGTTGACGCGCCGTGCTACTCGCGCTACTCTCAACCCCAGATACCCGATTTGGTTGCCAATGCCAACCCGCGGTTTTCCACCACAGCCCAGAGCACCCGCTCGGTCCTGCCTCTCAAGTTCGCCCAGCCACAAATTTCAACTCCCTCTTCGCGTCCTCAGTGGACGCCCACATCCTGCTTGCAACCATCCATTGGAGGCCAACGAATCCTTTGAAGATCGCCCTGGAGATCACGCCCAACCTTGAGCCTCTGTTCGGGACTCGCGATGAAAACCTCAGGCTGATGGAAGACTCACTCGGTGTCCGCATCGATCTCCGCTCCGATGCGGTTCATGTGGAAGGAACGGAAGAGGGTGTGGCGCGCGTCCAGCGCATCTTCCAGGACTTCGAGGCGCTTCGAAAGCAAGGCGTCAATCCTCACAACGGCGAACTCAATGGAATGTTGCGCCTGGTCGTGGCCGATCCCGCAACCACCCTCCGCTCCTTGGCCGACTCCGGCAAGCAACGCTCTGCGGGAGTCAAGCGGATCGTCCAGCCCCGCTCCATCAATCAGCGCAAGTATGTCGAAGCCATCGAGCAAAACGACATGGTATTCGGCGTTGGCCCCGCCGGCACCGGCAAGACCTATCTCGCGGTAGCCATGGCCGTCGCGGCCTACAACGCCAAGAAAGTAAGCCGCATCGTTCTCGTCCGTCCCGCAGTCGAAGCCGGCGAGCGCCTCGGCTTCTTGCCCGGCAGCCTCCAGGAAAAAGTCGACCCCTACCTCCGCCCGCTCTACGACGCCCTCTACGACCTGCTCGACACCGAAAAGGTAGACAAGATGCTTGAAAAGAATGTGATCGAGGTCGCACCGCTCGCCTTCATGCGCGGCCGCACCCTCAATGACGCCTTCATCATCATGGACGAGGCTCAGAACACCACCATCGAGCAGATGAAGATGTTCCTCACCCGCATGGGCAATAACTCCAAGGCCGTCATCACCGGCGACATCACCCAGATCGACCTGCCAAACCCGCGCCGCTCAGGTCTCATCGACGCCATCAACATCCTCGACGGCGTCGAAGGCATCCATTTCTGCCACTTTGAAGATGGCGACGTGGTCCGCCACGCCCTCGTCCAGCGCATCGTCCGCGCCTACGAGTCCACGAAGGCCCAGCAGCAGGAACTGCCGCTCTCGATCGGCGACCCCATCGAAGTCGGCGTCCAAACCCGCGAGCCGCAGCCCACCCAACCCGCCAAACCGCAGTAAAACGGTTGGTATCATTCCCAAGTTCCAAAAGCGGGACCTGGGGCACCCGGCGCACTCAGCACAGCCCCATTTATTAGCGGCCAGTATTTTGAACCGCTATGTCTACTATGTCTTCGGGCCTTGGCGCTCCCGGAATGTGGGCGCTGTATTCCAGTATCAGGCTCCCGATTTCGCTCTTTATCGCCACGAATATTGCATGCATTTGGTCATGCGTCAGAGAAATTTTGGCGTCTGCTTGGCATATGCCCTTAAGAACCCTGAGCTTAGCGTGATCAGCCGCCCCCAATACTCCGCCATTATGCACAATGCTTATCCGAAGTACCCGTAGATCGCCGAATACATTGATTTTTACCTCGTCCTTTTCTACGCCCCTGATCTTGGCAATTTGCGGGCGGATTTTTTCGTCCCAATATGCAAAGATAAACACAATGATGGACCAGCACACTTGCTGTTCGTTGAATCCGGTTTCCGAATTTGCCGTGATAAATTCGTCGGCGCGAATGATTCGTTGATGTATTACATCAGGAAGGGTTGGGTCTTCCAAGCTGGCCCGCACTATAATTGTCTGACCATTCTCTATACTCCGTGACACGGGGCGCGACACACGAGCAACCTGACGTTCAATGCGAACTTTGTTACCTTGAAAGCTAGAAAGACAATCACAATAGACCCCTACTTGACGGTTCACAAAATCGATGAATCCTCGAAGGACTTCCAATTCTGCCAAGGCTGTTGTCATGTCCATACGATCTATTTATCACGAAGGCGGGTAGACCGTTCATAAGGCCCAAAGAATTACATGAAGCATGAAAAGCTGTGCCCCGTTCATCGCGGTCTTTTCGCGATGAGCGGGCGGGCTGGGATGACCTAGCGCCGGAGAACCAAGTTTGCACTACGCTCCCATTGGACGTACGCTGAGAGTGTGCCGAAAGGCAGGGGCGAACCTATGCCGCAATCCGAAATTTCCGCTTCTCCCGCCGAACGGCGCAGTTTGACCGGTCACCGCCTCTCCGAACTCACGGAAGCCACCCACGCCACTATCGCCCGCAGCGAGAGCTTGCTCCTCAGTGACCGGGATCGCGCTGCCTTCTTCGATGCGCTGATTCATCCACCCGAGCCCAATGCGCGCCTGCGGCGAGCGTTCCGCTTGGCTGAGCGGCGAGTCGTCGCCTGATGGGCGTGCCGGATGAGTTCCACCGCTCATTCAGCCTTAGCGTAGAATCAAAGATGAATCGGGACTCTGCTTCGGCAGAGTTCCGAGCAAGATGATCCTTCTCGATCCAGATCTGGACCCTGACCCCGACCCCGATACAAAATCGGCGGCGCTTCCTTCCGCGCGTACCCTGTCCATCTTCCTGAACAAAGCGAGATCCGCGGTCCGCCTCAAGGGCCAGGTCACCGTGCTGCTCACCACCGACAATGCCATCCGCACTCTCAATCGCCGCTTTCGGGGCAAGAACAAAGCCACAGACGTGCTCTCCTTTCCCGCATATCCCCTCCAAAACACAACACCCGCAGAGCGGCTCGCTGGCGATATGGCCATCGGCGTACCCACAGCACGCCGTCAAGCCGCGGAAGAGGGCCACGCGCTCTCCATCGAAATCAAGATCCTCATCCTTCACGGCCTCTTGCATCTCGCCGGCTACGACCACGAGGCCGACACTGGCCAAATGGCCCGTCGCGAACAGAAACTCCGCGCGAAGCTCCGCCTCCCTCAAGGACTCATCGAACGCGTCGCCACGGAGGGAGGCGGGGGGTTCAACCCCCACAAGAAGCCAATGGAAAAGACGCGGGCTTTAGCCCCGGAAGCCTCCAAAGCCAGCCGACTCGCAAAACCCCGGGTGCCCCTGGTCTCGACTTTGAGACCTGGGAAAGTACGAATCCCATCCCGCCGGAGCCCTCGCCCATGAGTCCCCTCGCCATCCTCATGGTTATCCTCCTCGCGGGCATCGAGACGCTGGCCTCCTACATCAGCCGCGTCTACGCGGAGTTCGGCAAAATCCTCTCCCACGAGGTCCAGGAGAATCTCGACGCATGGGAAGAAAAAGTCGAGCCGCAACTCGGACTGAGCCGCGACCACGCCGCCATCTCCGCGGCCGTTCTGCAACAGCTCGCTCTCGCCATCATTGCCCTCATGTTCGGCGCAATCCTCTTTGACCGTGCCCCGCACCTGGCTCGGCCCACTTATGGAGAAATCGCCCAGGCTGTCCTCGGCGTTGTCCTGGTCGTCTTCTTCTGCAGCCAGCTTTTCCCCACCCTCCTCTTCAACCGCACGCGTGGCCGCTGGGCCGCGCACTGGGTCTGGCCCATCCGCCTGCTGCTCTGGCTCATGACGCCCATCACCGTCGTCATCCGCTTCTTCTTCTCCGTCGCCGCGTTGGCTGAGGAGCAGGTAACCGCCGAAGAAGAGTCCGCCATCGATGTCGAAGCACTTCTCGAAGCCGGTGAAGAGGAAGGCATTCTCGAAGAGAGCGATCGCGATCTGGTGCGTTCTGCCGTCGAGTTCGGTGACAAGCTCGTCCGCGAGGTCATGACCCCGCGGCCAGCGGTTTTTGCTGTTCCCGGAAGCATCACCCTGGAGCAGTTTCTCGAGCAGCTCAAGGAACACAACTTCTCCCGCGTTCCCGTCTATTCAGGCACGCTCGACAACGTGACCGGCATCGCCTTCGCTCATGACCTGCTGCAGATCACTGACGTCGAAGCGCGCACCCGCACCGTGGCTGACCTTCAGCGCCCAGCGGAATTCGTCCCTGAAACCAAGCGCGGCTACGAGCTGCTGCGCGAGATGCAGCGCGAGAAGCAGCACATGCGCATCGTGATTGACGAATACGGCGGCGTCTCCGGCCTGGTGACCATTGAAGACCTTCTTGAAGAAATCGTCGGCAACATTCAGGACGAGCACGAGGAGGAGACCACCGTCGAAGACCCGCAGCGCGAGCCCGGCGGCGCTTGGGTCGTGCCCGGCAGTTTTCCAGTCGATCAACTAGCCGACCTTTTCGGCGAAGAGGTCGAGCCGGGCGACGCCTACGAAGCTACCACGCTTGGCGGCCTGGCCAGCGAGATCGAAGGGCGCATCCCGCACGCCGGCGAAGTGGTGCTGCTCGAGCCCATCGGCCTCCGCATGGAGGTGATCTCTTCAACGGATCGGCGTGTTGAGCGGCTCCGTGTGTTTCCCCCTGCCGCACCGGAATCGGTGGGCGCGTAAACCGGTCTAGATTCTCGACATGCAATAAGACAATATTTACCTTTCAGGAACGCGTCTTCCAAGCCCGCCACTCTTCAGCCGTAATCTCCCAGATCTCCGACGGCAGCCGGCCGCTGACGTAATCCTTCTCGCCCGCGCCCACCATGCGCATCCCTTGTCTTGCCGAGATGCGGCTTGACTTCCGATTCATCACAGCCTTCGACACCCGCAGCACCGAGCGTCTCAGCGTCCCAAACCAGAAGTCGTTCACCCAGACACAGGCCTCGCTCATCAGCCCCTGCCCATGCCATGCCAGCCCGAGCCAGAAGTCGCGGCAATCGAAGTCGCGATTGTTGAGCGTAATCGACCCGATGATCTGCTCCGGTTCGCTCTTCAGTCTCAGTGTCCATGTCCACTGCTCGCCGCGCTCCATCGCCGGCAGCGCCACCTCGCGAATGAACCACTCCGCCCCATCGCTCGGATAGGGCCACGGCACCACATTCATCAGAAAGCGCACAATTTTCCAATGCGGAAACAGCTCCTGAATCTGCTCCGCATCGGCAACCGAGAGCGGGCGCAAAATCAGCCGCTCCGTTTCACCCTCAGGAATCATGGGCCATCATATCAATAGGAGATCAACCCTCCCGGCCTGAATCCACGATAATGAAACAGCAGGAGTTATTTTGAAATCTGGATTTGTCGCCATTCTCGGTCGGCCCAACGCCGGCAAAAGCACGCTCCTCAACGCCCTCACCGGCGAAAAGGTGGCCATCGTCTCCGCCAAGCCGCAGACAACGCGCAATCGTATCGAAGGAGTGGTCGAGGTACCGGCCCGCAAAGGCCGGCATCCCGCCGCGCAGATCGTATTCGTCGACACTCCTGGCGTCCACAAGCCCGGCACGCAACTCGACCGCCGGATGTTGCAGGAAGTCTACGAGGCCCTCGAAGCCCGCGACCTCGTCCTTGTCCTCATGGACGCAACGCGCCGCGTCCAACTCGAACCCACCGAGCCGCCTGCCGAATCGGTCGAGACCCCGGGTGTCCCCATTTCCAAAGACTGTCATCCTGAGCGAAGCGCAGCGGAGTCGAAGAACCTGCGTTTGTCGGGACTTGAAATCTCAAAACCCTCCGCCTCCAAACACAACCGCACCAACTGGGCCAGCGAGGACGAGTTTCTCTTCGGCCTGATCCGCAAGGTCGAGTGCCCGGTCTTCCTATTGCTCACCAAGATCGATCTCGTGCCCAGGGATCGCCTTCTGCCCCTGATCGACACCCTCACCCGCCAGTTCAACTTCGCCGAGATCATCCCTATCAGCGCCCGCAAACGCGACGGACTCGACATTCTCATTCGTAAAATCGTCGGCGTGCTCCCCACCGGCGAACGTTACTATCCAAAAGACCAGTACACCGATCAGCCGCAGCGCTTCATGGTGGCGGAGCTCATCAGGGAAAGCATCCTCGTCGAGACCGGCGAAGAAGTCCCCTACGCCTCAGCCGTCGTCATCGAACAGTTCGAGGAGCCCAAACCATTCGTGCCGCGCAAAAAAGGCGCAGTGCCCGCTCGCACGCCGCTCACACGGATCGCCGCCGCCATCTACTGCGAGCGCGATGGACAGAAAGCAATTTTGATCGGCAAGGGCGGATCGAAGCTGAAGGAAATCGGCACCGCGGCACGCCGGCAGATCGAATCGCTCCTCGGCACCCGCGTCTATCTCGAACTCCGCGTCATCGTCGAGCCCAACTGGCGCGAATCAAAAACCTTCGTCGAATCCCTCGACTGGCGCAATCAGCTCGAGCGCCTTGCGGAGCACTCGGTTAGAGAAATCTCCCCGGGAGACGATGAGTAGGATGACGGGCAATTCTCCCTGCGAGCTTCCGATATACTTGGCCTGACCAAAGCGAGTATGACGATCGACTCAATTCCCTTTAGGAGCGTTCAGAATGACGTCTGAGACCTCGGCGCTGCAAGCCAGCGGAAAGGCCCCCAAGTCATCCTCATGGAAGCTTTTTACTTCCCCTCTTATCGGGATTGCTGCGGGCGCATTCGTCTGGGTCAATGTCAAGACCGCCATGCTCGTCGCGCCTTGGCTCGACGAAGTTTACTATTCCGACGCCGGCATCAATCTGCATCTGGGCAAGGGCTGGACCACCACAGCCTGCACCTCCCAATCGCAGCTTGAGTTCTATGCCTCAAACAATCAGATCTACGCTCTCTTCGTATATTGGTGGGCCTCGCTCGTCGGCATCGCTCCCGCAGCCCTGCGCAGCTTGAATTATGTCCTCGTCCTTGTAGCCTGCTGGATCATTGTTGATGCATGCAGACGTATGGGCGCGGTCAAGTCCTTCTGGGCACAGTTGCTGCTCGCGGCAATCATCGTCTGCGACCAGGCGGTCACGTTTGTCTACCGGATGGCGCGCCCCGACCTCGTCACTATGTCCGCTGTAGCCATTCTCTTTTGGGTGTATGTGTGTGTACAAAACCCGCGCCGCCGCAGGATTCTCCTTTTCGTGTGCGCATTGCCGCTCGTGGCCTCGGGGATTCAGGCCATTCCGTACATCTTCTTCCTTTTTTGCTTCGACTATCTGGTCGAGCGCAAGTTGCATTTCAAGAGCCGTCTCTGGGACATCGCAGCTACCGTGGCCGGGACTGTCGCCGGCGGCGCGCTCCTGATGGCGATGTTTGCCCTCAAGCACGCGCTGACGGCCTTCATCACTCTGACATTCGCATCCGGCTTCAACATCGTAGGCTCCGGATTGCAGGTTCTCATCCTCAGAGACAGCGCCGCGGTGAGCCGATTCATGCAGATCGTCGGAGGGCTGTCTCCGGTGAGCATCGTCCAGAACATAGCCCGCGACCGCAGCCTTCTGCCGCTGATCGCTTTCCTGCTAATCGTTGTGGCTGTCTATTTCCGGGCAAAAGATTCCAGGCTCAAGACGCTGGCGATCTATGGCCTGATCGTGACCCTTCTCATTCCCTACGGCATGTCTGCCGCGGGAAGGTACCAGATTTACTACTCATGGATGACCGCGGTTCCGCTGGCCGTACTCTTCGCTGTGACTCTGGATCGATGCTGGAGCGAGAAGGCCCGGCTCCTCACTTTCTGCGGCATCGCCGCTGGCATTGCCGCGATCGTGCTCGGAATGCCCCGCATGATCTGGGACGAAGCGCATGCCGTGAGTCCGGATGCGTACAGCATTGCGGCCCAACAATTTCATCGCGAGGTCCGGCCCGGTGATACCATTTATGGAGACGAAATCTTCTATTTCTTCGCCCAGGCCGAGGGCATCCCGTTCATGAGCGAGAACTACTCCGGGGGGCGCGGATACCGCGTCATGCGTGACGATGAACGCGCAAAAGTTTCGGTGCTCATCCTCCAACCGTGGGAGATTCCGTTTGCAGAGGACCGCGTCGGCGGGAGCTGGACGAAGGTAGACGAGCTTCAATCGCCCTACGGCTTTCCACTCATCGTCATGCGGCGCGCCGGTGCGGCATCCGGTTCCTGACTCGTGACGATTGAGGCTTCAATGCAGCAAGCAAGCAAAGACCCGGGCGTCAAATCCTTCTGGCAGCAAAACGGCATTATCTATACCCTGATTGCACTGACCGCGGGAGCTTTTGTCTGGCTCAACCTGAAAACCGCCATGCTGGTCGCGCCCTGGATCGACGAGGCTGCCGTTGTGGATGCGGGCGTGAATCTGCATCTGGGGAAAGGCTGGTTCAGCACTGCCTGGGGTTCCCAATCGCAGTTCGAGTTCTGGGCGGCAAACAATCCCATCTACACGCTCCTTATATATTGGTGGGTTTCCATCGTCGGGATAGCGCCTGTCGCCGTGCGCAGCATGAACTATCTGATCCTCCTCGCCACCTGCTGGATCATTGCCGATGCCTGCCGCCGCAGCGGTATTCTTCCCTCCCTCTGGTCGCGTCTGTTCGTCGCAGCCATCGTCGCCTGCGATGAGGCAGTCGCCTATGTCTACCGCGACGCACGCGATGACCTGACCACCCTATGCGTTGTAGCCCTTCTATTCTGGTGCTTCGTATCGGTGAGCGATCCCCGCCGTCGCAGGCGATTGTTGTTTCTGTGCGCGCTCCCGATACTCTCCGCCGGGATTCAGGCCATCCCCTACATCTTTCTCCTGCTCTGCTTCGACTATCTTGTCGAGCGCAAGCTGCGCATCGCCGATATCGGCGCCGTGGTTGCTGGAACGGCCACCGGCGGCGTCGCGTTGTTATCGTTTCTGGCTCTCAAACACGCGCTTACGGCATTCATGATCCAAACCTTCGTATCGGGCTTCAATATTTTCGGCTGCACGCTCCAGGTCATCATCTTCAAAGATCGTGTCGCGACCAACAAGCTCATGGGAATGATCAAAGCGCTGTCGCCGATCCGGGTCGTCGAGAAAATTTCCACTGACCGAAGCCTCTGGCCGCTGATCCTGTTTCTGCTCGTCGTCGCCGTCTTCGGCTACTTCCAGCAAAAGCAATGGAAGCTCAAGCGTGCAGCCATCCTCGGATTGATCGTCGCTCTACTAATCCCCTACGGGATGTTAGCCGCGGGAAGATACGAGTTCTACTACGCATGGATGGGCGCGGTTCCGTTAGCCATTGTGTTCGTTGTGACTCTTGAGCGGTGCCGCGGCGAGCACGCGCGGTTTCTCATGGCCGGCGGCGTCCTGGCGGGGCTTGCCTCCATCCTGCTCGGGCTGCCCTGGGAGTTATGGACGGAGATCCATACTATAAGTCCGGACGCCTACAGGATTGAAGGACAGCAACTCGATCGCGAGATAAGACCCGGAGACACGCTATTTGGCGACCCGATCTTCTATTACTTCGCCAAGCAACAGGGTCTGCCTATCATGATGACGACTTATTCCGGTGGCCGCGGATACCGGAACATGCGCGAAGCGGAACGCGCCAGCATCTCCATCCTGATCATGAGGCCCTGGGATGTGGAGCAATCGTTGAAGCGCGTCGGCGGAAGCTGGACCACGGTCGACAATCTCCAGTCGCCCTACGGCTTTCCGCTTGTGGTCATGCGGCGCGCGGCGCACGTCCAGCCGCCGCCTGGCTTCTGACCGTGAAGCCTCGCTGGGTTTCTACTTCTTTCAAGCCTATTCGCGAAAATTCATGACATCCAACCACTTCTGGCGTAAATTGGCAGAATGGTTTTCAAAGAGTCCGACATTCGCCGGGCGTTTGATGAAGACGAGTTTTACCCCGTCTTCCAGCCGCTCGTGGAGCTGCGGACCGGCCAGTTAGCCGGCTTTGAAGCCCTGGCGCGCTGGCGCCATAAAGTGCAGGGCGCAATAATGCCCGACGACTTCATCCCCTCGGTTGAAAATACCGGATTCATTGACCGGCTGACGCGCGTTCTACTCGAAAAAGCATTCAGCTCGCCTGTATTCAAAGACACCGCGCTGCCACTGTCTCTTTCAATCAATGTTTCTTCACCCCAGTTGCTCGGCTCCAATTTGGCCAAACGCATCGGGGATGTGGCGCGGCCAGCCAGGTTCCCGCTTGACCGCATCACCATTGAGATAACCGAGACCGCCCTGGTTGACGATCTCGACCGGGCGCGGGCTGTTGCCAACGAGTTGAAAGCCCTCCATTGCAAACTTGCGCTCGACGATTTCGGCACCGGGTATTCCAGCCTGAAACACCTGCACGCGTTGCCCTTCGATGAGATCAAGGTAGACAAGAGCTTTGTCAGTTCCATGACCGAGAAGCGTGAAAGCCGAAAGATCGTTGCCGCGGTCGTCGCCCTCGGACAGAGCCTGGGGCTCAGGACCGTTGCCGAAGGCGTTGAGAAGCAGGATCAAGCCAACATGCTGCTCTGGCTGGGTTGCGATCTGGGGCAGGGATGGCTCTTCGGCAAGCCGGCTCCCATCTCCACGCTTCCACTCATGATCGCGGACAAACGGCGCTACCTTCCTGTTGCCGTTCCCGCTCCGCTGAACGAAGACTCCGTCATGAGCTTTGAGGCTCTGCCGGCCGACCGGCTGGCGCAGTTGCAGGCCATCTATGACGGTGCGCCCGTCGGCCTGTGCTTCCTCGATCGAAAGATGCGCTACGTCAGCCTCAACAAGCGGCTTGCAGAATTGAACGGTGTTCCGCTCTTGGCCCATCTGGGCAGGACCGTCGCCGAGGTCATTCCCCAAGTCTTTCCCAAGGTTGAGCCTTACATCCGCCGCGCCCTGCAAGGTGAACCGGTCTATGGAGTTGAAGTCCACAAGCCGCCGCTCGAGGAAGGCGGCGAAACCCTGACCCACCTGCTCTCGTATCAGCCGGCGCGCGATGAGGGTGGAGAACTCCTCGGCGTCTCGGTGGCCATCACGGACATCACCAGGACCAAACGCACCGAAGCCGCGCTGCGCGAGAGCGAAGACCATTTCCGCAGCATGATGAAGCTGCACCCGCACGTCCCCTGGGTGGTAAATACCAAAGGGGAAGTTACCGAGGGAGGACCACGTTGGGAGGCCTTAACTGGCCAGCCGATATCCGAGGCGCTCGGCCGCGGCTGGCTCAAGATGCTGCATCCCGACGACATTGAACACACCAAGCAGGCCATCCGCCACTCGCTCGCCACCGGCGATCCCATCGATATTGAATACCGCATCCGCAGGCCCAACGGAGAATGGACGCGGATGCGGTCGCGCGGCGCGCCTCGATTCGGGCCCTCCGGAAAGATCATCTGCATATATGGCGTCGTCGAGGAGGTGCATTCCCACGACGAGGAAACCGAGGCCTTGCGGGCCTGCAAGGCCAAGCTGCACGCCGCGCTCGATGCGGTTCCGATCGGCGTCATCCTTGCCGATGCGCACGACTGCAAGATTTTCAGGGTCAATCCAGAAGCATTAAGAATTACGCAAGGCAAGGCTTTTCCAGGGCAGACAGTCAATGAATACTCGCGCCTCGGTGTGACCAATCCGGATGGACGGCCTCTGCGGCCGGAGGAATATCCCTTGGTCCGGGCAATGGTTCGCGGAGAAACGACCGAGGCCCGGCATCTCGTCTTCCCGCGCCCGGACGGCACTCAGATCCATCTATCGGTGTCCGCCAAGCCCATCTTTGACGAAGAAGGCGAGCTCATCGGCGGCGTCCTGGTGCTCCGCGAATTCGACCCGGAGTCCTGACCCCCAACAGGGCAATCGCATTTGAATCTCATCGCAAGCGACTGTCTCATGCTGGCGCAAAAACTCCATCGAAGCGAGCCTTGTAAAAGGGCTCGACTTCAGTCGTGCCGCAAAAACGCCTTCAAAAGGAAGCTGGGCTTCAGCCCCTGCCACATTTCGATCCATATGTGGTCTGTTTTTCAACCGCTTCCGTGCATCGCAAACAGCATTTCTTCCAAATCCCAACACAGCTTTGTTCGAATGCGATTGCCCTGTGACCCGCAATGCGTCAGCTGCACAACCAAACCTCCCGGTGTTAGCCTTCCCCGTGTAGGAAATGCGAGGCGACACCGTGCGCAATTCACTCCCGTTCATTGCTGCAATCGGATTCTTTTTGGGAACTACAATGGTTCTTACGGCGCAGGCCCCATCGGCAACGCCCGGCGGGAACGCAAAGATGGTCAGCGGCGCGGCGCAAACGGAGGGGCTCTATAACCCCGTCGCCGATCCCAAAGCCATTGTCACCGTCGGCAACGCGCGCTTCACCATTCTCACGCCGGAATTGATCCGCATGGAGTGGTCAGCCAACGGCAAATTTGAAGACCACGCCTCGCTCGTGTTCCTCAATCGCAGGCTGCCGGTGCCGAAGTTCGAATCGGATAACGAAGTGAGCGGACCTGGCAAGTCCCTCACCCTCGAAACCGATGCTCTCATCCTGTCATATAAGCCCACCGGCGATGGTCACTTCGCTGCCGATACCATCTCAATCACTCTCAAGAATCTCGACGGCCATCCCGTCATTTGGCATCCCGGCGACGCCGATCCCAACAATCTCCTCGGCACCACCCGTACCCTCGACACCGCGCGTGGCTCGCACACCCAGGAGCCCATCGAACCCGGCCTCGTCTCGCGCTCCGGCTGGGCGCTGGTCGACGACTCCACGCGCCCGCTCTTCGACTCCACCGACTTCAGCTTCCGCGACGGCGAAAAGAGCCCCTGGCCCTGGGTCATGGAGCGGCCGGCGAACGAAAAGCCCGGCTCCTACACCGACTGGTATTTCTTCGGCTACGGCCACGACTACCGCAAAGCTCTCGGCGACTACGTCCGCGTGGCCGGCCGCATCCCGCTGCCGCCACGTTTCGCCTTCGGCGTCTGGTGGTCGCGCTACTGGGCCTACTCCGATCAGGAATTCAACGACCTCGTGCGCGGCTTTCGAGAAAACGACACGCCGCTCGATGTGCTCGTCATCGACATGGACTGGCACCTGAGCCACGAGCAGCTCCTCGCCATGGGCGAGGGCGAGAGGGACCAATCCGGCGAGATGCTCGGCTGGACCGGCTACACCTGGAACAAGGACCTCTTTCCCGATCCTGGCGCGTTTCTCAAGAACATCCACGAAGAAGGCCTGAAGACCACCATGAACCTGCATCCAGCCTCGGGCATTCAGCCCTGGGAGCAGGCGTACCCCGCCATGGCGCGCGCCATGGGCATCGATCCAGCGACAAAGAAGTACATCCCCTTCGACATCACCGACAAGAAATACGCCACCAACTACCTCGATCTCGTTCTTCATCCGCTCGAAAAGCAAGGCGTGGACTTCTGGTGGCTCGACTGGCAGCAATGGAAGAACACCAAATTGGCCGGCGTGAACCCGACCTGGTGGCTCAACTACGTCCACTTCACCGATCAGCAGCGCGAAGGCAAGCGGCCGCTGCTCTTCCATCGCTGGGGCGGGCTGGGCAATCACCGCTATCAGATCGGTTTCTCCGGCGACACCATCTCCGTGTGGGATTCGCTCGCCTTCCAGCCCTGGTTCACGGCCACCGCGGCCAACGTGGGCTACGCCTACTGGAGCCACGACATCGGCGGGCACATGCCCGGCGTGGTCGATCCCGAGCTTTACACACGCTGGGTGCAGTTCGGCATCTTCAGCCCCATCCTGCGCACCCACACCACCAAGAACCCTGACTCCGAGCGCCGCATCTGGGCCTATCCCGAGCCCTACTCCCGCGTCATGCGCTCCGCTTATCAGCTTCGCGAATCGATGGAGCCGTATCTCTATACCGAAGCCCGGCGCACTTACGACACCGGCGTCGCCTTCCTCCGCCCGCTCTACTACGATTGGCCAGAAGACGACGAAGCCTACGCCACCAGGAACGAGTACCTCTTCGGCGATGCCATGATCGCCGCGCCCGTCACCGCGCCCGCGGACAAAATCTCCGGCCTGACATCGGAGCAAATCTGGCTTCCCAAAGGCGAGTGGATCGAGCAGCCGACGGGCAAGCACTTCACCGGACCCATTGCACTAAGTCGCAGCTTTACCATCGACCAGATCCCCATCTATCTCCGCGCCGGCGCAATCGTTCCCATGCAGCCGCCCATGCGCTACACGGGCGAGAAGCCCGTCGATCCTCTGATCGTGAACGTCTGGCCGCTCGCGTCCGGCGCAACATCAAGCTACTCGCTCTATGAAGACTCCGGCGTCTCGGTCGAATATCAAAAAGGCGTCTTCGCCCGCACGCCCATCAAGGCCACGCAAACAGGCGACACTCTTCGCGTCGAGATCGGTCCCATTGAAGGCAGCTATCCCGGCATGCTCAAAACCCGCTGCTATCAGTTGCGCCTTCCCGCCGACTGGCCTCCCGCCGCAGTCATAGTCGATGGCAAGCCGCTCGCGTCCGTGAAGCCCGATCAGCCCGGCGGCTGGACATTCGACGGCAACACCCTCACCACCATCGTTCCCGTTCCCAGCACCAGCGTCGCAGCCAAGATTGTCATCGAGGTCCGTCGCGCTCCCGGCCCAACCGCGCGCCGCTCCGAGATTGATGGCTTTGCCGGCACAATGGCCCGCCTGCGCGGCGCATATGACGCAATGCAGCAGACCGGCCCTGTTGCCGGGCCCTCCCTCGCGCTCGTTGACGCAATGCAAGCCGACGACCGGCTCAGCTATTATCCCGAGCGAATCGAGCCGGAACTGGCGCATCTGCGCGACGCGCTTGCCCAGGCGCGGACCGATGTCGCCGATCTCGAAAAGGTCTTTGAGCAGTGGCTCAGCGATCCCAACCGGCGCATCGGAGGATCGAACTCCGCTCCCGCCGACATCGAGAGCGAGAAACAAAAGCGCCGCGATGCCCTCCACCGCGCCGGTATCTTGCTCGCCGAAACTCCCAAGTAGTGGCACGTCCGCGCCACCGTAGCGCCGGCCTCCAGACCGGCTGTCGCGTGGGTCTCCAGACCCACGCCAAATTCATCGTGCTCCTCTCGCCTTCCTAGTGGCAGCACGATCCCGAACCCGCAGGCTTCACGACTTCCGGCTGCACATACCCCTGCTCGGGATCCACAAAGTATCCTTCGCCGTATTTGTCGTGGTGGCGAACCCAGGCCATCGAATGCTTCAGGCCCGCCTCGTCGCGCCCCTTCGGCACATGATCGAGAAAGTTGTACGTTCCAACCAGAATGTCGAGCCCCCGCGCATAGGCCGAATAGGTGTGGAAGACCGCTCCGCTCGCGTCCTTCGCAAACACGCTCATGCCCGGCCGTTCCTCGCTGGGAAACTTCATCATCTCGTAGTTGTAGTACACCTGCTCGCTGTTCTTGTCTTCGGGCCGCAGCGAAACCTGGTAGTCGAAATTGAAGTCGCTCGCATTCGACGACACCCAGCGGAACTTCCATCCCATGCGTTGCTTGAATGCGGCTATCTCCGCATACGGCGCGCGTGAAATCACCGCCAGCGTCACGTCGCGATTCGCCAGGTGAATCGTCGTTCCGTCAAAGTGATCGGCAAGGTAGGAGCAACTCGGGCAGCCCTCTTTCCATCCCGGTCCCAGCATGAAGTGGTAGATCACGAGCTGGCTGCGCCCATCGAACAGATCGGCGAGCGTAACCTTGCCGTTCGGCCCCTGGAACTCATACGCATTCTCGACCTTTTCCCAGGGCAGCTCGCGCCGCAGCCGGCTGATCTCGTCGCGTTGCCGCGTAAACTCTTTTTCCTTTTTCAAAAACTCCTTGCGCGCTTCAATCCATTCATCGTGCGATACAACACTGTTTTGCTTCACTTCCGCCGTTGTGGTTGCCATGTCGGCCTCCTTTGTCTTGAATTGTCGGGGAACTTGCTTGAAAATCCAGCGGGCGTCCGTCTCACCCGCGATGCCACTTGCGAGATCTCTCGGGGAAACCCGTCGCCTTACTTGTTGCGGCGAAACCATCCTGCGATCAATGCCGCAAGTCCGCCGCTTCCAGCCGTGCTTCCCGCCACCACTGCCGCTGCAGTCGCCATACATACAGGACACATACGCCCTCCAATACTAAGATCGGCTCACCTCGGAATCCGGGTGCCCCAGGTCTCGTCCGCCGCGGCGGAAAGACCTGAGAAACGCTCAATCCATTGTCGAACCACCGTGCCCCATTCATTTCGCGGCTGTTTGCGAAATGGGTGGGAAACCACGAATCTCAATCCGCGTTCTTCGATGACCCGCTAACTCGCTGACGGATCGGCTGCCCCGTCCATTCGACGTTTTTTGTCGAATGGGTGGGAAAGCACAAAACTCGAACCCGCCTCACGTCCGCGATCGTTTCAGCGCCCCTTCTCAGCGCGCTCACGCGCCTTCTCGTGCATATGGTTCCAGCCCGAGACCACGCCTTTCCTGTGTTCATCGGCAATCAGGCCGAAACCCGTATGGCTGAACTTGATCACCGTCTCGCCGTCCTCTTCGCTCAGCCGGTAGATCAGGTTGTTCGCCACCGGTTGCGACATGAAGAGCGGCCCGCTGAACTCAAGCAGAGTCGGCCGCTTGATTGACTGCACCGTCGCCCAGCAGTGGCCGTTGCCGTTTCCCAGGTCGCGAAACCAGCGGCCGCCGGGCCATGCCTCGATCTTGAACGGAAAGGGAGAGCCGTCTGGCTTTTCATTCGACGGCCCCAGTTGCTCCAGAAGCGCATCGAACGTCACTTCAAGCGACGCGCGCACGTGAATCTCCTGGTTCACTCTGAGCGAGAGACTTTCAATGTCGGGAAGTGTGGATGTCGTCATACATTCTCCTTGTGAATTCTTTGAAGTCGATTCCTTGCCCCTTTTTCAGGCCCGTTCCTTCGCTTGCCCGTCGCGTTTCATCTGCGCTTCGGCGCGTTCCTTCACGCGATCCAGCTGGTGCCGCCAGAGTTGCTCAAATGTCCCCGTCCATTCGTGCAATGGACGGATGGCCTCGGCGTTCGTTTGGTACATCCTGTGCCTCCCGTTGCGCCGCACTCGCACCAGGCCCACGCTCTTCAGCACACCCAGGTGCTTTGAGACCGACGGTTGATCGAAGCCCAGCGCTTCCACAATCTCTCCCACCGGCCTTTCCTTATGCGCGAGGTAGGTCAAAATCTGCCGCCGGCGCGGTTCGGCAATCGCATTAAACGCATCCGAAGTTGTAGCCGCTCTTGCCATGCAAAGAACATTACATTCCCATATGAGAATATGTCAAGTATTTTTTTCGACCTGTTCCGCCCGTAGATTTTGCCAACTAAAACTGACTCGACCATAGCTCCTGAAGGAATCGAGGTGCGCGGAATAAACTGTTCAGAGCCTCCACATTTCGATTTCGCGATGGATTGAAGCTATGCCTTCACCACCCCTGCTGAATCCGCAAACCCTGAGAGCGTTGTGGATCGCTTTGCGCCGTGCACCACGCGACAGTCATGCGCGCAAAATCTTCCTGAGGCTCTCGTTTTCGTTTGCGCTCATCGCCGCATTTATAGGCACTTACGTTTACATGCTTCACGGATTTTCGTCGGAATATGGGCTCGGGCAGACTGTCCTGGTTCTTATTCCCGGGGCAATAGTCTTCCTGATCGTCGCGGCCGTGACAGTAAAACAGAGATTAGATGAGCAGGCACAGGAGCGCGACTCACCCTGGGTTCCTCAAGCGCTAAAACTCGCCCTTTACCGCGAGGCATGCCTGCTGGCCATTCTGCTTGAGCGTCTCGGCAGTGAAGCCGCGCTCGAAAAAGAAGTGCCCCCGGGAGTCAACGTCATCACGCGGCGAGTCCTGCTCGACCGCCTCGCCTCCGTGGGGCTGAGGGAGAATCTCGACCCCTGGCTGCTCGATCTCCTTCTCGCCCCCGACGGTCATTGGACCGCGGAGCAGAAGCGCAGGGCAACTCCGGCTTGGGAGTGCCTCGCGGTGCTGCGCTGGACTCTCGGCATCGGCGTTCTACGCGGCCTCACCATCAATCCGAGATACAACATCTCCGACGCGCGCTCCCTGTTCTCGATCAAGAAACCAACCGGCCTCAACGTCCTGCCCCCGTGGGAGCTGCGCCCCGCTCGCGACGCTGCACGGGTCTTCTTTCAGCGCTGCTGGCTTGAGCTGCTGGCGCGCAACCAGGTCAGCAAGGCCGCCGAAGAGGACATTGCGCGCGCGCTTGAGGTCCGCGAGGAGATTCAGGAGGCGGGTTACACCGGCGACTACCTCGTCGGTGCACAAACCGTTCCGGAGCTTGACACGCAGCTCTTGTGGTTCGTCACGCTGCGTGCCTGGAATCGCGCCGAGGTGCTCACGCTGCTTGTTGACCTGACCGCCGGCGACGCCCCGCCTGAGAAGCTGCGCCGATTCCTTGCTCATTATTTTGCCCCTGCGGATCTTGCTGAGAAATTGGAAGCGCCCAGGCACGGGTAATGGGCAACACATTCGGAGCACGCGCGAAGTCGGATCCGGGAAATTGACGCCGCGCGAACTGTATAGAACTGGTTACAGGAAACCCACCTTGAAAAGGCACAGCTTTACAGGCCGCGGTGAAACTCAGTCGAGAGCGGCTTTGTAACAAGGGCACGGCTTTAGCCGGGCCGTAATCGTTGCAAAGTGAGAGGGGGCTTCAGCCCCTGAGGGATGTCCTTCCGTCGGCTTCGCGCATTTATTTAACCGGTAGTGGGAATCGTCGAGACCCGCATTCCGGCCATTCCTTTGCCGATTAATTTCGAGAGAAAGCGCACAATCGATCCATGAGAATTCTCCACGCGCTCATCTCCGCACGCCCAAATATGTCAGGAAGGTTGCCGGTCCGTACCCCCACCCCTCCCCTCCCCT
>Ga0181516_10000958_pt1 | contig 23472 bp, 21 predicted proteins | sample PEATcosm2014_Bin_25_FD_121104 | JGI IMG/M metagenome (GOLD analysis project Ga0181516, IMG submission 121104) | Peatland microbial communities from MTU Mesocosm Facility, Houghton, MI, USA - PEATcosm2014_Bin01_10_metaG | ecosystem: Environmental > Terrestrial > Soil > Wetlands > Peat | place... | reverse complement strand
TTCAGATGGGTTGGGTCCTTGCGCCGCTTTGCGTATTCGCGGACCAGCTGGTGGAATCCGGGGTAGCTGGCGCCCGATAAAAAGTCCGCATCGAGCGCCACAATCACATCCGCGTCGCCGAGCGCATATTGAACGTTGAGACCCTTTGAAGCCGCGGTGCCTGCCAGCGCGGGATCGTACTGCACCAGCTTCGCCTTGGGCCACGCCGCCTGGACAGCATTCCATTGCCGCGCCAGGGTGGGCGAGGTGATGGCCGCGCTCAGGAAATAGATGCCGGTGCCGTCTTTGCTCCCGGCAACTTTGGCCCGCAGGGCCTGGGCAAACTCTGCCCACTCGCGGTTCTCGCCGCGGTAGGTAACGTGTTGCGAACGGTCCGGATCGTAGAGATCGAGCAGCGTTCCCTGCGTGTATGGATCGGAGGAGCCTGCGTTGTAGGCGTGCTCCGGATTCCCGTCTACTTTAATGGGCCGGAACTCGTCGCTCTTGACCAGCAGCGGCACGCCGCCGGTCGAGAACGGGTGCGCCGTGGCAAAATACATCGGCTTTCCCAACACCAGGTCTTCCGGCTGCTTCACATAGGGATAGATCGTCTCTTCAGGCTGCTTTGTGCATCCGGCAAGCCCCGCCAGCGCCAGGGAAGCGCCCATAACTTTCAGGAAGCCGCGACGCGAAACCGGATCGACCCACTCCTGGGCCGCGGAGGGAAACTCGCGCTCCACCGCCGCCTGAAATTCGGCCGTATCGGCAAGCTCGTCCACCGACCGCCAAAAGCGCTTGCCCTTGACGCCCTTGAGCTCCTGGCGAACCTGCACCAGCGTCATCGGCTCGGTATTTCCGCTCGATTCCTGCTTCACGGCATTCCCCGCTTTGTTCTCCACCGGCTTCGCGCTTCCGTTCTTTCCGTTTCCGTTCATCGGTGGCACACCTCGCAGCTAGTCAAATCCTTCGGGGTGCGAATCTTGTAATGGTCCAGCAGGAAGTGGCCCAGCTCATCCTGGCTGGTGAACTTCTTGTATTGCACAATCTCGACTACATCGTTCCCGATATATGGTGCCGCACCGTTCGCGCCTAGCGATGGCATCTGCAACGAAGCCACCTGAACTCCAGGTTGCGCCGTCGGATCCTTTGTTACGCAGTTCACGCCCTGCGCCGTTGGAACGCCTGACTTCTCATCCGCCACCGCGCACCAGACCGGCCTATCCGTGGCCGGCTTCTCCCAGGCCATGTTGTAGATCTGGCTGGTGGGGCGCAGATTCTTTGCCGGATTGCGATGGCAGTCCAGGCACCACTCCATCTGCAGGGTGTTTTGCGCATACATCAGCGGCATCTGGTCCACGCGGCCATGGCATGTTGCACAGCCGATGCCCTTGTTCACGTGGATGGAATGATTGAAGAAGACGAAATCGGGAAGGTCGTGGACCCTGGTCCAGGGAATTGACTGCCCGGTGGCCCAACTGTTGCGGACGGGTTCAAGCAGCTGGGCATTGGTCCATATCTGGGCGTGGCAGTTGATGCAGGTCTTTGTCGGCGGAATCCCGGCATAGCTCGACTTCTCGACCGTGGTGTGACAGTACTGACACTGAAGGCCCAGCCCCTGCACGTGGTGCTTGTGGCTGAAGGGGATAGGCTGATCGGGACGCTGACCTTGCCGTGTCACCCAGGGCGAACGTTGCAGTTGGTCCAGCGTAACTCCCAGGGCGATCACGATCAGCCCCGTCAGCACCAGGCTCATGCGCGCCAGCGCGTTGGAGCTGCGGTCAAAGATTTGCGCCATGAATGCTTTTCCTGCTTGATTTTCGCGTTTGGATGCGCCCGCTGTGCCGGCGGTCACACAGGTTGTGTACAAAAATCATTCTTGGGTACGACTCACCCGAGACGTTGGGGAACCCCGAAAACTCAATATAACAGTCTTAAGGGGTCGCGCAAGGGTCTTGGATCAATGAACTCAAAAAAAACTTGTGCAAATTGGGTTTCGTAACCCATTGATAACTCAACCGGTTGTGATAAGTGTGATTGCGGGGAACAACCCACCGTGCCTCTGGCTGCTTGCGTACCAGAAACTGGGATTCTGACCTCAAAAATACCACGTCAAATTCAGGTTTCGCCACTCCCCGGCAAAACCCCTTCAAACAAGAGAATCAAGACCGCTCTTCTTTACCTATCTCCGCATAGATCTCGGCAAAGGAGCTATCCGACGATGTCGGCGGCCAACCGACCATGACCAGAAATACATCGAGGACAAACAATGCAATCGCAATGTCGTTGAACAGCGTGGCCTGGGGAAGATTCGGCCAGAGCTGATTGGCTCCCCAGAAGAGAAAAGCCGCGGCAAGCAGGATCGCCTTGGCAAACTCCTTGCCCGGGGGGCGATGCACGATTTGGTAAACCAGGTAGGCAAGAGCGATCATCGTCAATGAAAAAGCCGCTAGAAAATCATGACTGCGGGCAGGAAAGAGCTGCGGAAATCCGTCCCACACCAACAGTACTCCGACGTCAACGAGCGTTACGACACCGAGAAATACGGGGAGGGCCCTGTGGGCCCGGTCAACACGGTTGTACATACCTCATTATTGACCGTGCTGCGAAAAGAAGTCGTAAGGGCTGCGCGGAGGGGCGGGTATATATAGGAGTTGAGTGCAGATATACCGCGGGGTATCCGCCGAGTAGGCGACCACACGGCCTTAACCGCGAGTCGTTAAATTTCGAGACGTCCAGCACATTCGAGCAGTCGCTCAGCAAGACAGCCGAAGTTCCTGGCAACGTCAGGGGTTGTAACCGTAGCGTGCAAAGCCTCGCCCATCTTCGCAAATTCATCATGGAAATTGTCGGGCAAGTCTTGTTCTGACCAAACATGCTCCAAGTCGCCGGAACAGAAGAACAGGTCAGTGGCCCAACAGTTTGCGTTCGTCCGCCTTTCACCGCTGAGGTATTAAAGCAGTTTCACAGGACCGTTCTTCAAGGCAGGTGAATTGACGGGACTTGTGGTCGCGTCCCTGTGGACGCGGAGCATGAGGGGCTTCAAGTCTGGTAACGCTAGTTCGCCACCGTGCGTTCCAGCAACGAAACTCGAAACCAGCTCGAATGCCTTCATCTTCTCTCTCCGGCGCTATCTGAAACATACCAAGAAATGAGTTCTGAGCGAATCACCGGCTAACCGTCGCTAACTCGTTTCTGGCTTTCCAGAGTCGGCATTGTGAATGCTTGCAATCAACTCTTCAAAGCAAGTCAGCACGATAGCGCAATCCACCTTATTCACGTACTGCACGACGCAGGGCCTCAAGGTAGCTGTATCCCCAGTATGTGTCGGGGAGCAGAACCCCATCCTCTGTCCATTCGTTCCACGCTCCTATATAGATGAGCTTTGTCTTTCCGGCCCCGGAGACAAAGTGCCGCGCTGCGCGGACGAGCCGTTCAAACTGATCCGGCGTCCGGTTGATGGCGACACTGGAGAACTCACCAAACCGCGGGCTGTCGTCCCAGCCCACCGAGCAGGTTGGGAAGTACGGTATGTTCAACGCTGCTTTCTTTCCCTGCCAAAGGGCGATCGCCTCCCTGGCGCCGACGCCATAAGGAACGCGCGAGCCCGGCGGCTTCCCTCCGTAGGTCCATGCGAAGGTACCGTAGATCGTCGCGCTGTCAAATCCCAACTCCCCCAGCCGCCCCACGTAAGGGTCAAAGCTGTTGCAGACCTGCAGATGCAGCTTCTGGAACCCGAGCTTTTGCGCGCGCTCGCGCATTGTGCCCAGGCCGCGCCGCAGGCCGTCTTCCCCTATATGCTCCACGACCTTGCCCGGATCGAAGATTGCAAAGACCGGCGCTCCCTCAATAGTGAGGTAGTTCGGCTGGCTGAAATAATGTTCAGCACAGTAGTTGGCCACATTTTCAAAATCCTCGATTGAGTGAGTCTGTGGCAGCAGCGTTGCCGCAGCTTCGGGAGAATGCGCCGGATAGACATTCTTCCAGTCATGATTGGCCCACATGATCGCGAATTTGATCTTCGATCGGTTTTCCGACTTGAGAAGACCGTGCTCCAACTGCTCGTGATAAAACTGAAGTCCTTCGTGCCAATACCAGTCGATCATCCACGCATCTACGCCATATGTTGAAGCCAGCTCCACCTCTTTAGCTGCCCACTCCGGATCGGCTTCGTCATAGTAGCCCCACAATGGATAATGCGGCATCGAGTGACCGGGAAAAAGGGCATGAGAGTTCTTCAAGGTATCCCACTCTGTCCATCCCTTCCCAAAAAGTTTCTCCATATAAGGGGATGAATGCCAGCTCGGGAAGTTGAAGGCTATCACTTGGACGTCACGAGGCTTGTCCAGCTTCGCCGTTCCAAGAGCCTTTTGCAGAGCTTCTTCGGTGAAGTAATTCGCTACCGCTGCTTCACCTATCAGTTGATCGGGGACGCAAGAGTTCGCCCGCCGACTTAAAAGTCTGTCGTCCATGGGCTGCGCAGACGTTCGAACAGGCGCCAGGGCCGATGCAGCTCCGACCTGCAAGGCTGACGTAATCAATTGGCGTCGATTCATTGACGACCCTCCTGAAAATACATGCTGCGAACAGTCTCAATAACTTTGAAGTGCTGTCCTGAACACCACTGCTGGGGGACTGAATGGTCCCCGTCTTTCAACCAACCGGGGCGCTAGTCCGCGGCTGGTTTCAGAGGTCCAGACGTCGCAGTAACTGCAGTTGGCTTTACGTCCGATTCAGGAATGATTGCACAGTTGGCAAAGCAGGCACCATCGGGAATGCGGATACGGCGTGTGCTGATAGCGCCGGCCGGAAACTTGTCTGCTGTGATAGGCCTACCTGAGGCTTACGACCGGTTACTATAGAATTCTTTATGGAATTCATCGGCGCGTAACAGTCGACCTTGAAAAAACTATTGGCAGAGCGGACTTCCTGAATCGGAACCCGGTGGGCAGCCGCTCATCTCGTCCCGGCCCGCGCTGCCGCCTTGCAGGCCCGGAAAGGAAAGACCATGAAATACGCCGGATTACTCGTCATGCCAGCCGGATTCTTCCTCTCGATCGCCGCAATTGTGCTGTTTGCAGAACCAATGCAGCGATCGGTCTTCGTGGCCTGCGGGTTGGCCGTCGAGGCGCTTGGGCTGGCGGTTGCCGTGCGCGGACACATGCTGGCGCGTGGAGAAATCCGCCCATGAATCCGACGATGCCGGCCGTTTCCACCATGCCCGACGCTGTTTTTGCGCTGACTCTCGCGCTCCTCCTCCTGGCGCCGCTGGCTATTGCCGGGGTGGCGCTGATCAATGCCGGCCTGGGCCGCTCCCGCTCTGCCGCGCAGGCGTTGCTGGGCAACGTGGCCATTGTCGCAGTGACTGCTATCGTGTTTGCTCTGGTGGGCTCGGCCTTTGCCGGATGCCTGCCGGGTGGCGCGGGGCACTCCTTTCAGCTCGCCGGAAAGCCGTGGAACTGGCTTGGCGCGGGACCGTTTCTGCTCGGCGGGATGGGCGCGGCTCCTGCACAATCTCAACTTGCGCTGATCTTTGAGTTCCTCGCCGTCGCGCTCGCAGCGCTGCTTCCCTGGGGTTCGGGAGCCGATCGCTGGCGGCTCGCAGCCGGATGCGCAACCGCGGCGGTTTTGGCCGCGGTTGTGTTTCCACTCGCGGCCCACTGGATCTGGGGCGGCGGATGGCTGGCCCAACTGGGCGTGAACTTTTCGCTGGGTTCGGGTTTTATCGATGCAGGAGGCGCGGGCACGGTGCACGTGCTTGGCGGCTTGAGCGCCATGACCGTCATTTGGATCGCGGGGCCGCGGCGCGGCAAGTTCCCCAAGGAAGGCTTCTCGACCGCCATGCCGGGGCACAATGCCGCGTATGTGCTCTTCGGCTGCCTCGTCAGCCTGGTTGGCTGGATGGCGTGGAATGTGGCCGGCGCAATCCTGTGGGTGAATGCGCCGCTGGCGGCTCTGCCGTTGACCTCCATCAACACTGTGCTCTCCGCCTCAACCGCTCTCGCGGCTACGTTCACTGTGACGCACGTCCGCTTTGGCAAGCCCGACGCCAGCTTATGCGCCAACGGCTGGATGGCCGGCCTGGTGGCGTCCAGCGGTTGCGCGGCCCTGGTCTCGCCGATTGTGTCGCTCTTCGTCGGGCTCATCGCGGGCATCGCCACGCCGCTGCTGGTCGAGTTGTTCGAATTGGCTCTCTCGGTCGACGACCCGTCGGGCGCCATCTCGGTCCACGCCGCCGCCGGAATCTGGGGACTGCTGGCGGCGGGTCTCTTCAATCCCAAACCCGGCCAGTTCGTCGCTCAAATGATCGGCATCGCCACCCTGCTCGGCATTTTTCTGCCGCTGGTCTATCTGCTCTTCTGGCTACTCAACCGCGTTGTGCCCTTCAGAGTGGACCCGGACGGCGAGCGCATCGGCATGGACCTGCATGAGCTCGGCGGCGGGGCTTATCCGGAGTTTGTGATTCATCGCGATGAATCGTACCGGTAGGGGACGGTAACGAGAGCTTGAAACGATACCGTGCCGCCCGATTGGTTGGACCGTGGGACTGGATTCAAGCTCGCTCCTCACGTATCTGATTGGATTCAAGCTCGCTCCTGACGCAGGGGACCGGATTCACGCTTGCTCCTCCCGCAGGTGACTGGCTCCACGCTCGTTCCCCCCGTATGACTGGATTGATGCTCGCTCCTGCCGGAGGGAGGAAAAGAGAATAGCCCAGGGTGAAACCCTGGGAACGAGTTCCAATCAAATCCACAGGCCCTGTAAGGGCGGAACGAATACCCCGAACCCCCGAATGGTTTGCGACTGTCTCCTCCGCTCTTGCAAAGCCAACCCTGCTGTAGGATGGGTGCGTATGCCGCACACCTATTGTTCTTCGCTGTATCATTGCGTCTTCTCCACCAAGGAACGGCGCAAGGCGATCCCGCCGGATGTTCAGGGCCGGCTCTGGGCTTACATGGGAGGGATCGCGCGCGAAATCGGGGCAACGGCACTGACGGTCGGTGGCATCGACGACCATACCCACCTTCTGCTCTCCCTGCCGTCAACAATGGCCCTTGCCACTGCCATGCGCGACATCAAGAGCGGTTCGTCCCATTGGATCCGCGAGACCTGCAACCTGCCGGCTTTCGCCTGGCAAGAGGGCTACGGCGCATTCTCAATCGGGAGTGCGCAGATTGAGGCCACCGCAGCCTACATCGCCAATCAGGTTGAACATCATCGCAAACGGGATTTCCAAGCGGAGTTCCTGGCCATCTTGAAGAAGCAAGGGATTGCCTACGATCCGCGTTTTGTCTGGGGTTAGTTTCGAGGGGAGCTTCTACCTCCTCCCGGAGGCGACCGGATTCACGCGTATTCCTCCCGGAGGGAGGACGGGAGAATAGCCCAGGGTGAAACCCTGGGAAAGCGTTTGGAATAGAGAATTCCCGCCCCGCCGGGGCGGAGCGAAGCACATATCGGAGGCCGACAACTATCTAACGATATGCCACCTTTCGTCCCGCCCTTACAGGACGGAATCCCTTCTGTACGAATCTTTCCCAGGGTTCCACCCTGGGCTATTCTCTGCCACTCCCTAACGGGAGCAGCGGGGGGATTCGTGCGGCTTGATTTTCTGCGGAAGTGGAAGACCTGCGAACCGAGTATTAGTTGTCGAATAGCAGGCTAACAGCTCGAAACCACTTCGCGGTGCGGGGGACTGCTACAATTTGGGCAAATAATTCAGTGTGGGTGAATGCTATTGATGACCAATTCTGAGAATAGATTCAGCAGGAGGAGCAATGAGAATCTCCTCCAACTATGGCGCGGGCGCGACGGCTTGAACGACGCGGATATCGATCCGCTGCGAACTGAACTGGAGCAGCGCGGCCTATCGAGTCAGATGGCTGAGATCGAAGAGCAAGTTGCGGGTAAGGATATATACGGCGACCTACCTCCAGCACCTCAGACCTACCTCAACATCTCGGTTCCAGCATTGTGGGTGCGAGAGCAATGGCTTCTCCACAAGACAATGCAGGGCATTGCGGTCGAAGGCATTATCGAGTCTGTACAAAGAACTCGGTCTGGACTGATGGGGGTAGCAAGGGCAGAGCTAAGTTACTGTTACGAGTTTCAAGGGCATCAGTATTCCGGTCGGGTCATTCGGGACTTCAGCTTCGATTCGGCGAAAGCAGATAGCCTCGTATACGACAACCATGCGGGCGGGAAACTTCGTATTCTGATAAGTCGCCAATCCCCGGATATCTCATATTGTCCATCTGGCCTCGGGATCTCTGACCCAATTGCTGAAGGCTTCCGATCACTGTTCGCGCGGGCGGTTGTTATCGGACTCGCTAGGCTAGTTCTCCTTACGGCACTACGAAGCCTGTAGCGCCTTCAAGACGGGGACAATGTTGAAATCCGCAGTCAGGGGAGAATCAACGGCAATCCAAACGCTATTCGGAACTGAAGATTGAGACCTGGACCGCCCGCAATTTTTTACTGCGGCAGCGACAAGAACTACCTCGTCCCGATGAGGCGAATGCGGGCGGTGAAGGCGCGGCCCTGGAATTCGCTGAAGGTCCCGTACTGCGGTGAGTCCACCACGTTGTTAACCATCGCGGGGTTTTGGCTGTCGGTCGCGTTCTCCATCACGCCGCGCAGGCCAAAATAAGCGCCGCGAAAGTGAAACTTCCACTCGAGGCCGGGACTGAAGTCGACGTAATCCGGAAAGCGCTGCGCACCGGCCGCGCCCGCCACCTGCCAATTCGCGTTTACCGCGGTGAAGGGGAATCCGGTGTGCCAGTCGAGCAGGTACACAAAATCCCAGCTCTTGCGAAGCTTTGGCAGAGGCAACGGCAGCCAGCCCCAACTGATGGCTCGGTTCGGCGTGTCCCAGGCGAGCGGCCCGCTCTGCTGGGGCCCGAGCTCAGAGAGAGTGGGAATATAGTCGAGCGCCGCGTTGGTGCGCGCCGAGGAGCGGGTGTACGACCCGAACAGCGAATACCCATTCGCAAACAGCCGCCGCGCATCGAATTCGAACGAGTCATAGTGGTCCTGCCGCTGGTTGGTGAGCAGATAATTTCCCGAGAGCGCAGCGGGGCCGCTTTGATCCACGTAAGTGAAGAGACTGGAGGTGCGCTTCTGAAGGAAGTTGGCTCCGGCAAAGATTTGCCAAGGCAGATTGTGCTCCACGCCAAGGCTCCAGTTGATGGCGCGGGCTTCGTGCAGTGAACGGTCGCTGGCAGTAAAGCTTGTCTCCTGAGCCGCGCCCGTTGGCGTGACTCCGTTCGCCGCGAAATAGGTATCGTAGCGAGCCCCGGCGAGCGCGCGTGTCAAGTATTCCAGTTGCGTGTGCTCGTAGTAAAACCCAACGCCTGCCGACAGCTTGGTCGTGCCTTCCCCGCCCGGCGGCGAATAAACCGCAGCAATGCGCGGCGAAACCAGCGGCCGTCGGATAACTTCGTCCCAATCGAAGCGAACCCCCGGCTCGACCAGCAGTCCTTTGCGCGGTTGCCAACGGTCTTGAACGAACCCACCTGCCTCGACGTTGTGAAGCGTAAAGGGAGCGGCCGCCGGAAACACGCTCTGGCGCAAAAGCGTTCCGTCTTCGCGCAGATAACTGACCGGTGCGCGAACAACATTCTCGTTATAGCCAACATGGTCCAGGTCCAGGCCTAGCTTGAGATCGTGTTTACCGGCCCAGCTACGCTGAGGCAGGAAGAGCGCGGCCGTTCCTTGCTCGCGCTGCGAGCGTCCGGTGAGATTCTCAAAATGGCTGCCGCCCGGCAACTCCGGGGTGATCCCGTATGGAGTATTCCCATGCGGCTCATAGCCGTCGCGTACGCGAACCACCCCGACGCCAACATCCAGCAGCTCGCCGCCTGCGAAGCTCCGCTTGTCGCGCACGTAAGGCAGCCAAGAGATCGTATCGCGCTTTGTTGTGCTCACTTGTGGCGTCAACGACGAGATGCCGTCGTAGGGCGAGTGATAGTCGTTAAAGAGCAGCCCGCCGGTAAGGATATTCGCCGGTGTCAGGTTGGCTTGCACTTTCAGGAGGTTGCTGCCCCTGATCAACTCGTCAGAGTCGGCGTTGGCTGGGAGCTCCGCTATATATATGTTGTCGTATTCAGCCTCAAGCCCGTCGTAAAACCACGCCCGGTTGCGCGCGATGGGACCGGAAAAGGTGAAGCGGGGCACGAACTTGTCAAAGCGAATTCCGTTGAGACTGCGGAACGAGGGAGCGAAATTGGTGGCGTTGAAGCGGAACTTGTTGTCGCCCATCCCGGTATAGAAGGCGATCACTCCACCAGTAGCGCGGCCAAACTCCACCGGATAGCGGGTCGTCTCCGCGTCGATGGTGCGCACCGCATCGGGGCTGATCCGCAAGCCCAGGACGCCGTTGACCGGCGAGCGGATGTCGAAGCCATCAATTTCGTCGAGCGTCGTCCACGTCTCCGATCCAGCCACGTGAACCTGCGCTGTCGCATCCGCCACAACGCTGGGATTGAAGGGCAGCAGGTAGCGGATATCACGAGAGGTCTGGTACGGGATGTTGACGATCTCCGGAGTGTTCATGGCGATCTCGTCCGAGGTCAGTTCGGGATCGATGCCGGGAACCGAGGCAGTTACATTCACCTGCTCCTCCACAATCTGCTCATGGGTCAGCACAATGCGAACGCTATTCTGACTCGCGTCGACGCTGTTCCGCACATCCTGGTAGTAGCCTGCCTTGCCGGTTCGAATCTGGTACGGCGAGCTTTGCCGGGGGACGTAGCTGCTACGACCGTCATAGTCGGTCCACAGTTGTAGATCGCTTTGTCCGGGCTCGAGAACTGTAACCTGGGCGCCGGGGACCGGCAGGCCATTCTCATCAACGACTGTGAGGCGAACCGGCACACGAGCAGGTTGGGTCTGTCCAATCGCGACGATTGCGCAAAAAACCATGAGCAGACTGGCAATTGCCTGTCTTCCGCAGTCCGGTTTTTCGCGGTGTTGGCGAAGCATGAAAATCAAGCGGAACATCTCTGCTGAATGCTTTCGCTTCACGGCGTCAGTATAACTCCGGATGTATTGGCCTTCAGGTTGTCTTATCGGGCTCAGGAACGGGCCCGCGCGCCGCACGCGCCGGAGGTCCGGAGCTGACCGACCGCCCCGAAAATCGCTCCCTACTCAGACGAAACAGAAACGGAAACGTTGATGGAACCGTGATCTGCACGCTCGAGACGCCCGCTCAGGCGCTCGGCGATCACCATGGCCGCAACAACCACCAGAAAGCCGGCCAGAACATCGCAGAGGTAATGGCTGCCAGTGCTCAGCGTGGAAAAAACGATGAGAGCCGCAAATAGAGAGACGGGAATGCGCAACAGCCGGAACCCCCAAAGAGCGTAAACGCAAAGTACAGCCCAGATGACATGAAAAGAGGGAAAGCAGATGACGCCCGCCGGGTACTGGTAGATGTAGGGGCCGGGGCGGCGGATGGCAAGAAGGACAAATGACTTGCCCATTGCCAGGTCTGGCGTTGACGTAAAGTGATCGCCGAACCACGGATCGATGCCGGGGAGCAGCGCGAACACGGGAAGTCCTATGGCAAACGCCACCAGATTGGCCGTCAGGAATTTCTGCGTGTACTTTAACTTCCCGGTGAGAATGGGGAGCACGATCGAAACCTGCATCAGTGGAAAGAGCAAGGTATAGCTCCTATTTGCCAGGATTCCCAACCAATGCTTCTCAGCCCACGCGGCAAGGTCGGGCACGTGCACCCCAAGCCAACCATCCCATTGGGCAAAGCGCAGGTCCTGCAGTCCAATGCCCATGCCCAGCCGGGCGGCGACCGTGACAGGAAATCCGAGCATGATTGTGAAGAAGAGCGCCCAGAAGAGCGCAAGGAGCGAGTCACGCAAATAGAGTTTTCCCTTTTCCTGCAGGTAGAGGAGCACGGGCAGCAGAGCGACAAGTGTAACGGCGAGGCCAAGCGCAGTGCTGCCTGCGCCGGGAACCTGGGTCGAGGTGAGACGGCATCCCAGGATAGAGACGATCAGGACTACCGCAGTTGCGTACACCATCTGGAGATTGAAGCTGGGGCGAATCAGGGCCCGGAGCCTTGATTGGGCAGGAGGAGCTGCCGCGCTCATCGATGAGCTTCCAGGATTCGCAGGATGGGGCATGACTCGATCATCATACTAGCCGGATTGTTGCTGTGAGATTCAGAAAACCATTGGACGATACCAATTATGCGGCGGCGCTGGCTATTTTCTGCAAAGGGGACGCGAGAGGTTGTTATTTCCAAGGCTCGAAAAATATCATGAGGGTCTCGTAATCCCTCTCAGCGGCGGTACAATCCGAGGTAATTCGCGCCGAAAAGGAGATTGCGATCGAGAAGCCGGCTCATTCTGTAACCACGCATGACGGCGTTACCAGGGAAACTACCGGCAGGAGAGCCGGCCCCTTGCGCATTGCAACGGCGATTTGCCTGTTGGTGGTTTGCCTGATGGCGGCAATGGTGTTTACGGTCAGTATCCTTGCCGTCAATAGGGGTATTGCGGGCACCGGGACCACGGATTTCGTCGAGTATTGGTCTGCCGGACAGCTACTCATGCGCGGCGCAGATCCCTACGATCCCGCGGCCACCCTTCAACTGGAGCGCTCGGCGGGGCGGAGCACTGACCAGCCCGAGGTCACTTTCAGCCCACCGGCGATCTTCCTTCTGGTGGCGCCTCTTGGCCTGGTAGGCGCGAAAACGGGCGCGGTCTTGTGGATGATCGCTCTCATTGCCAGCTTTGCGGTATCGATCCGCCTGCTTTGGATCCTGCAGGGACGGCGGCCAGGCCAGTTGCACTTGCTCTGCTACTGCTTTGCCCCCGCGCTCACCTGCTTGATGGCGGGACAGATTGGCATCTTTCTCCTGCTTGGTCTGGTGCTTTTTCTCTACCTGCACACGCGCCGGCCTTTCCTTGCCGGAGCGGCGTTGGCGGTGTGCTTTGTGAAACCGCACCTGTTCTTGCTCTTTGGAACGGTTCTGGTTCTCTGGGCGATTCACCGGAGGCAGTATAAGGTTCTGGCGGGCATTGGGATTGGGCTGCTCGCCGCCTGCGCGATTGCGTTCTGCTTCGATCCTCATGCGTGGCCGCAATATGAGCGGATGATTACAATTGCCCGGCCCACGGAACCGTTAGTGCCCACCCTGAGCAGAATGTTTCGCTATTTCGTCGATCGCGACGCCGTGTGGCTGCAATTCCTTCCGGCGGCCGCGGGCTGCGGTTGGGCCATTTGGTATTTCTGGAGACAGCGCAACTGCTGGAACTGGATGGAGCAGGGGTTGCTGTTGCTGCTCGTCTCGGTGGCCTGTGCGCCATACGCCTGGATCACCGACGAATCGGTACTGCTCCCGGCCATTCTGGCTGCGCTCTATCAGGCTGAGGACTCCGGGCGCTCGCTCCTTCCCTATGGATTGATTACCGGGGCCGTCCTGGCCGAACTGCTCAGGGGCATCTGGATGACGACCCCTTACTTTGTATGGACCGCGCCCGCCTGGCTCGCGTGGTATCTTTATGCGACCCATGGCAAGAGCGAGGCCGGCGGCGAAGTCTTTGCCGTTTCACGCCAATAGAGGGGGATGGGCAGCTCGATCAAGAAATTGACCGGAGTATCGCCCTGGTTACCAATGCATTCGATTAAGTTGAACACTCCTTGGTTGAAGGTAGATAGAATGGCCTCAGTAATTTTCCATGTAACAAAGTCAAATGACCCTAGCAATTCCCAATGGGAGCCCGGCAGCTTCTGACATACAACCGCAGCGAAATGCGCGGATGCTGGGCATTGTCTGTCCGATGGCGAATGAAGGGGACCAGGCCGTTGCGTTCTGCAAGGCTGTGCTGGAGCAATGTTCCGGATTTAAAAGAGTTGTATTCTTCGCAGTCTTCGATCGCGCGAACAAAGACTCGAGTCTGGATCAAATGCGTGAACTTGAGCGGGTTGAACCGCGGTTACGTGTTGTGTGGGCTCCTGAAGACCGGTGCGTGGTTGACGCTTATCTGCGCGGATACAGAGAGGCGCTCGACGCCGGGAGCGACTGGATTCTTGAAATCGACGCCGGATTCAGCCATCAGCCTGAAGACATTCCTCAGTTCTTTACTGCAATGGACAGAGGGTTGGATTGCGTGTTCGGCAGCCGATTTATCGGGCGCTTCGAGAAAAGTTCGGCCAAGCGGCGCTTCATCAGTTGGGGTGGAACCACGCTGGCGAACCTGCTCTTGGGGACAAAGCAGACCGACATGACCAGTGGGTTTGAGTTGTTTTCGCGCGAGACTCTTTTGATGGTGCTTGGGCGGGGCATTCAGTCCAGGGCACACTTCTTTCAGACCGAGATAAAGACTTATTGCAGAAATCTGAAGTTCACTGAGGTCCCTATCACCTACCGGGCCGCAAGCCCGCGCCTTGGCGCATCCGCAGTCAAGGAAGCATTCAATCAGCTATGGCGCCTTTTTCAATTGCGTCTGAAGGAGCAGCTGTGAAGGACTCCGCGTTTGCAGGTCCCGTCAGTCTGGTAATTACGTCTATCTCCGGCCCGAATTCGGAGATGCGGGAGATAGCGAGTCAATGCAGGGCACGCGGTTACTCTTTTTACGTGATAGGCGATGTGCCCAGCCCAGCCGATTTCTCGATCGAGGGGTGCGAGTTTTATAGCCTCGATCGGCAGCGGACAACGGGTTTGAAGATCGCCGAATTGCTGCCCACCCGCCATTATTCACGAAAAAATATCGGCTATCTGCTGGCAATGAGGACAAAGCCGGGCATGCTGCTTGAGACCGATGACGACAACATGCCCTTGCCGGAGTTCTGGGACGCGAGGCGGCGCAGTCAGCGGGTTCGAACCCTATCCGGAGCAGGTTGGACCAACATCTACGCGTACTTCACCGAGGCGAATATCTGGCCGCGCGGACTGCCATTGGATTCGGTTCGGGCACAGTTGCCGGAGTTCGATTCGTTGCCTGAGGTGGAACTGGACTGTCCGATTCAGCAGGGATTGGCAGATGAAGATCCAGATGTAGACGCGATTTACCGGCTCCTGCTGCCGCTCCCGATCAACTTCAGAAAAGATCGGCGAGTGGCCTTCGCAAACGGAACCTGGTGCCCATTCAACAGCCAGAATACGGCATGGTTCCCTTGCGCTTATCCGCTGCTTTACATGCCCTCGTACTGCTCCATCCGCATGACGGATATCTGGCGGGGTTTTGTGGCGCAGCGAATTGCATGGGAGAACGGTTGGGCTGTGCTGTTCAAGGGCCCGGATGTGTATCAGGAGAGGAACGAGCACAATTTGATGCGGGATTTTGCGGATGAGGTCCCTGGATATCTTAACAACCGCAAAATTGGGGCCCGGCTGGGAGAACTGAGACTGGAACCAGGACAAGAGAATGTTCCAGAAAATCTGATCCGGTGCTACGAGGAGATGGTCAGGCTCGAGTTGGTCCCTCAAAAAGAGATGGATCTGGTGAAAGCCTGGGTGCAGGATATCGAAAGCCTGCTCTAGAGAATTACGACCTGGACCGCCCTGAAGGCAGAGCGGCTATCGGCTCGGCGGGTGCCCGGTCAGTCCCTGCTCATTGACCTTCACGGCTGAGCGATGTTCACTGCCTCGTGCACCAGATCTCTACCGGGGCTGTAGATTGTCAATTTTACTCGCGGCGGCAAACTCTCCTTGAAAGACTGGAGCTCGGGACGCAGTTTACTTGCAGTGAGGGTATCGGTAGCATAGAACTGGACTTCGCTCTCACCACATGTCACGCATTCCCGGGATTGATCCATGCTCGCAACCTTCAACCAACTCGTGGGAATCTTGTGCTCGAACCATTCGTCAAAGATAATTACAAGGTGTACCCCGTTCCGGTCTACGATTGCCCTATAGGCATCTGGACTCGATTTGCTCATGAAGAGGATTCGTCCCTCCTCTGATGCCAAGCCGCCCAGATCGAGAACGAAATTCGGGTTATGGTATGAAACAAGACCAAGATCGTTCACAGCCACCGGCCCTCGATAGTAATCGTTGATGAAGCGATGCATTTGGAACTGTTGTTCATAGATGTTGTTGGTTGCGATCGGAACTTTCCAGATCGATCCGAGGTAGTGTGAGCACAGAAGCATAAGGGCGGCCGCAGTTGCACAGGAATAAACCAGCCGCCTTTTCCTGTTTGCCAATGCACTCCGGATTGTTCCCTGCATCAGGTAGATCCCAAACATTGCCGTGCCCAGCAAAGCATAATCCTCGTATCGATCCAACCCCCCAATTGTTCCCCCGGTCAGGTGGCCACCGACCAGGCAAAGAAGCGCAAACGCCATCAGGCCCCGTGAAGTCCAACGCCAGGCGTTGGCTGAAAGCTCCCGGAAGCAGCACACTACGGCGGCAACGCCGCTTGCGAATAGGGCAAAGCCCATTCGGAAGCGCAGCGTTAAATACAATACGTTGATGACGATCGATCGAAGAAAACGCGTGCCGGCGCTGCCCACGGCGCTGGCTGCCACGTTGGATTTGACTAGAATGGAGCTCGGCAAGGGCGGCAGCTTCATCGATACGAGAAATGCCACGAACCCTCCCATGCACAGAACGATGAGGGCAAATGTTCCAATCGCCGTGCGCCACCGCCCCCGGAGGACAAGCACGGTGAGCGCTCCAATGCTAAGTGGCAGCCCCTCAAAGCGCAGCAATGGAGAAATGACGATTACCACTGGCAGCCATGCCGGCATAATGCCTGTGTCCAGAAACAACGCCAGCCCGTAAATGCAGGCCGCAGTTACCGCAATGTGCAGACTTTGCTCAAGGCCGGTGAACACAACGCCGATCAAGTTCATACAGAGAGCCAGCAGCAGCACCGCAGCCGCCTCCGCGACTCGCCCGAACGTATCTTCGGCCAGCCGCAGATGGCGAAGAAATCGCCATACGATAATGAGGGTCGCAAAAAGAGCCAAGGTGTTGAGGACCAGAGGAAGGTAAGGGTGCAGGGGGGTCCCTGAGGCCGTAGCCAACAGGAATGCACTTAGTATTGAAGAGGATGGCGCCGCATGCAATCCTGCATTAATTCCGTAATTACCGTGGCGAATCTGGTCACTCAAGGCAAGTCCGATATACGGATCATCCATTGAATAGATGAAGGTACCGTTGTTCAGCCTCAGAATAGAGAGGAACAGCGCCAGCAGGATCGCACCGGTCAAGACCAAGGCGGTTGGAAGCGCGAGCGCACTCACTCGACCTAAATGTGGCTCAATGGCATCGGGATGCATTTCGACTCCCTCAATATCGGCGCTAACTTTTGACATTGTATGGACCCGCCTCCATATCTGGATTCCATTTCGATTCTTATGGCTGAGCGATTGACTGACTGAATGCGGGGTGGTGGACGTCCGCTCGGGCCACGTGAAAGGGAACAGGTTCACCGCTCGCTTCGCCAATCGGCAAAACCAATCCTTCTGCTTTCTTTGACTCTTTCAGCTCATCCGAATCCGTCCGCCAAATATAGACCCACAGGTAGAAAATGCCCATCACCAGCAGGATGAGCGGGGCGGGTCTCATCCGCACAACTGTCACTATCTGCGCGAGGATTCCTGCTGCGGGGACGTGCAGGTCTCTGGCCCAGATCATGAGAATGGTCAAGGGAAAATCCGCGGTAAGCACAAACGCCGCGGTATTGATTACGAGTGCAACCCACCGGATGGCGCCGCCCCTGGACCACAGCAAGGCGCAAGCTGGAACAGTAAGCAGCAGAAGCTTTGCGTCGTAGGAGCGATGATAGGTGATGATCGTGGTGATGGGAGCGATGGCCGCGAGCGCGAGCCAGGCGCCTGCACGGGAGAACCCCGACCGGAGAGTGCGCACCGACCACGCCGCCAGCAGCGCTCCGCACACGAGATAGGTGAGCGGATTGTAGAAGCGCGGATCGTCGCGGAAGGCGGCGAAAACCGTTTGCAGGCTTACGACGCTGCCAAGAATATTGATGGTCATGGAAGCGGGGCCGGGGCTGTTGAGTCCGCCGGGCGCCGAGATAGCGGCCATATTCGTCCGCCAGTCCCCGATCCAATGCGGCACGGCAAGCGAAACCCAGAGGAAGGCCGGAAGAGCCAGTGCCGCCGTGACTGCGAGTGATTGCAGCGCGCGTTTCCGGTAGACTCCGCCCACGAGCAGAAAATAAAGCCAGACCAGGCCCGCGTCATGAGGCTTGATTACGAGACTGACAGCCATGCAGAGAATGCCGGCAGGCACGAGGCGGTCTTCAATAAAGCACCAGACTGCCACGACGCAAAGGCTGACGACGATTCCCACCGTATTGCCGGTCAAGAAGACAAGCTCGGAGTTGGCGAGCAAGAGTCCGATCAGGCATGCGGAGAGAATCGGCGCATCCTCCGAGGCGACTTTCCATATCAGGAAGGCGGCCAGGAGCAGGCTTGCAGCGATCAGAATCGACCACAGCACTTGCGCGGCTCCCAACGGGAGCATTGTAAAAGGCGCGATGAAGAGGAATGTTGCGGGCAGGTTTACGTGCAACGTGACTGTCTGGCGGCGCTGGATGGAGTCCGATTGATGTTCTCCGCCTTCGGACCGGTAGAGGGCCTCCACCTCAGCCACCCTGTAGGGATTGTGATGCTGAAGCAGGCATCGGGCGCCATAATAGACGGCCTGGAAGTCGAGGGGTCCGCCAGGCACATTCCGCGCGATTGAGGATCCCCACCAAACGGAAATTCCGAGGCACGACAGCAACAAGAGCAGAGTAACCCGGCGTGCCATCGGCATGTTCAGTCATCCCTTCGGTCAGGAACGGTGCACTATTTCGGAATAATAGTTCTGCATAAGTTTTCTGCCGGAAGCGCCGTAACGCGGCGATCGGCGGATTCCCCATTTGTGGGCCGCAAAGCTGAGCGTCGTGGCCAGCACTCCAAATCCATACTTCACGCTGCGTTTGAAGTTGATGGAGGAGGCTTCCTCAAAGTACTTGGTGGGGCAGGAGATTTCGCCGATGCGGAAACCGAACATCACGGCCTGGGCGATCATCTGGTTGTCGAATACAAAGTCGTCGGAGTTTTCGAGGAGCGGAAGCGTCTCGAGCAGCTCCTTTGAGAAGGCGCGGAAGCCGGTGTGATACTCCGAAAGCTTGACGCCGAGAAACAGGTTTTGAAATGCGGTGAGCAGCCGGTTGGCGACGTACTTATAGAACGGCATTCCGCCCTTGAGCGCGCCCGCGCCGAGAATGCGCGACGCAAGCACCATGTCGTAAACCCCGCTGGCGACCATGCCGGCCATGGCCGGAACCAGCAATGGCGTGTACTGGTAGTCGGGATGGACCATGACCACGATATCCGCGCCCGCGGCAAGTGCCTCGCGGTAGCAGGTTTGCTGGTTGCGTCCATAACCGTAATTGGCGTCGTGGACAAAGGTCTGCACGCCGAGCTTCCTGGAGAGAGCGGCGGTCTGGTCCTTGCTGGAGTCGTCGACGAGAATCTTGATGTCCACGACGTCGGATAGTTCGCTCACGGTCATTTCCAGGGTCTTCTCGGCGTTGTACGCCGGCATGACGACCGCGATGCGCTTTCCGTTGATCATGGACCGGCCTCCCTGACTCGAGTCTATGTGCACCTTTGTGGTTGCGACAGTAATTCATTGGATGCGGGGTAAGAACTGCATGTCCGGGTATTGCTGGTGGGTACAAGCTCGCCGGACCGTTGTCCCAATGCCACAACCAGGTCTTTCGTTTCCGTTGATCTGATCCGCCTATCCTGGGCAGTGCGCCGCGCATAGACCCACACATAGAAGATGGCCATCGCCAGCAGCGCGAGCGAGGCCGGCCGCAAGACGACAACTCGCACCACCTGCGAGAAGATTCCGGCTGTGCCTAAATGCAGGTTAGCGGTGAGATTGACGAGAGCAGCCAGGGGAACCTCGCCGGTCATCCCAATGCCGGCCGTGGTAACGAGCAGTCCGAGCCAGCGAATCGACGCGCCCTCAGACCAGAGAACGGCGCAAGCAGGAACAGCGAGCAGCAGGAGCTTGGCATCGTAGGGCCGGTGGTAGGTGACCAGCATGGTAAGCGGCACAACGGCAGCGAGCGCGAAGATGGCGGTGGTGGGCGAATAGCGCGACCGCAGGGTTGTGACCGCCCATACCAGCAGGAGTGCGCCGCATACGAGGTAGCTGATTGTGTTGTAGAAGCGCGGATCGTCGCGGATGACTGCCAGGGCTGCCTGGAGATCGATGATCATGCCGGCGGTGGTTCCAGTAGCGGAGACGGGGCCGGGATTATTGAGTCCGCTGGGCCCGGAGATGGTGGCCATATTGGCGCTCCAGTTCTGCATCCAATGCGGGGCAACATGCGTGACCCACAAGAAGCCGGAGACACCAAGAACGACGGTGATCGCCAGAGCCTGAATCGCGCGCTTGCGATGGACTCCGCCCGCCAGCAGAAAATACAGCCAGACCAGGCCCGCGTCATGAGGCTTGATGGCGAGGCTGGCTGCCAGGCAGAGGATGCCCACCGTGACGAACCGCTCGCGAAGGAAACACCAGACGGCCACCAGGCAAAGGCCTACGACGATGCCGGCCGTGTTGCCGGTTGCAAAGGTCAGTTCGCTTTCGGCAAGTAAGATGCTGACGAGGAAGAGGGAGACGCCGGGAGAATAGCTCTCGCCCAGGCGCCACATGAGGACTGCGGCAAGGACGAAGACTCCAATGAGGACGAGTAGCCAAATGGCCTCTGCCGCTCCCACGGGCAGCATGGCAAGCGGAGCCACAAACAGGAAGGTGGTGGGCAGGTTTACATAGAGCGTAACGGTCTGGTGGTGCTTGGGTGTTTCCGATGGACGTTCTCCGCCCTCGGCCCGGTAGACGGCTTCCAGCTCGGGGACGTTGTAAGGATTGTGGTGTTCAAGGAGGCATCGGGTGCCGTAGTAGACGGCCTGGAAGTCGAGGATGCCGGCTTCTGCCTTCAGCGCAATTTCGAGGCCCCAGAAAATGGAAATCGCGCCGCTGAAGAGGAGCACGAACAAACTGATGCGGCGCGAGCTTTTCATATTGAGCCTTATTCTAGACGATCGCGGCCGCGATGGGCCGAGCGCTCTGCCGAGCCAACAAAAGACAGCGCTCTACAAACGAACGCTTACATGCGCTGTGGGGGCCAGGGCCGGCAAAAGTTCTGTTCCCCGTATCTCTCCTGCGAACGGCCGGCACTGCCAGGTTGCACTGCACGGCGGCGTTTCGACCGGACTAAGTGATCGAGATGCCCAGGTTCGAGCTGATATTGCCGAGCGCTTTGCCGATGGCGCCGTTCAGAGAGAGAATGCCAACGGCAGCGCAGAAGGCGACGAGGGCGGCGACCAAAGCATATTCAACCGGATCCTGACCTTCCTCGCGGCTGACCAAATCCTGGAGATTCGCGCGCAGCCTGAAGAGAAGGCGGTTCATTCTCGTTTTCACCATGAGTGCCATTTCTCCGGGCCCATGCGGAGAATTGACGGCTGCACATTCTTCCTGCGTCGATTGGGCGGCGTAATTTAAGTAGGAACTCGCGCTATCGGACGGCAGAAAGCTGACTGCCAGGAAGCTGATTTTGCGACTGCCTTTGCGACGGAAAAATACGTCGTGGCCGCAAGCCTGGTGAACGAATCTCTCCCGCAAAAGGAGTGTGATGCACGGGCACCTGGGCGTTTTCCGGCCTCCCCGGACTAGGTGATGGAGGTTGCCAGGGTGGAGCTGATGTTGCCGAATGCGGTGTTAATGGAGCCAGACAGCTTGTGCATGCCGGTGGTCGCGCCGAAAGCAATCAAAGCGATGACCAACGCATATTCGACCATGTCCTGACCTTCCTCGCGGCTGGCCAGATCCTGGAACTTCACATAGAGCTTGAGAAGCAGGTTGTTCATTCTCGTTATCTCCATAATTGAGATTCTTCCAAGCCCCGACCGCTGCGATTGAAGACTGCCCCGTTCTTTCTGGGTTATATGAGCAGCTTGATCCACGGAATGACTTGCCGATTCCGGCGGCAAAAAGTTGGCCGCCGAGTCCCTGTTAGTAGAATGCCCCTTGCAGAGGGGAAAGAGGCCGCGGCACTATGCCTGGCGGACGTATCTCCCCCTGCAAAGGAATCTACAGTTTTGGCGCGTGACCGTCACCCGGCCTCGCCAGAACTAAGTGATCGAGGTGGCCAGAGTCGAGCTGATGTTGCCGAATGCAGTGTTGATGGCACCCGACAGCTTGCTCATGCCTGCGGTCGCACCAAAAGCGATCAAAGCGACGACCAAAGCATATTCGACCAGGTCCTGACCTTCCTCACGGCTGGCCAAATCCTGGAACTTCACAAAGAGCTTGAGAAGCAGATTATTCATTTTTATTCCTTTCGAGATTTGATTTTTTTCAATTTTTCCCAGCGCCTCGGGAATTGAAGCCTGCCCACTCCCGCTGGGTTGGAATGCGCAGTGAAACCCACTAAAGAACTTGCTGTATCCGGCGGCAAGAAGTTGCCCGCCGCGAGCCCGGTGTTGCAATGACCCTTGCCGAAGAGAAGTCTGTCGCAGCATCGAGCCTGGCGAATCCCTCTCTCCGCAAAGGAGCTGTGGAGCCTGGGTGTCTGGCCGTTTTCCGGCCTTAGCCCGGACTACGTGATCGAGGAAGCCAGAGTCGTGCTGATGTTGCCGAACGCCGTGTTGATGGCGCCAGACAGCTTGCTCATGCCGGCGGTTGCACCGAAAGCGATAAGAGCAACGACCAACGCGTATTCAACCAGATCCTGACCTTCTTCGCGGCTGGCCAGATCCTGGAACTTCACATAGAGCTTGATGAGCAGGTTGTTCATTTTGGATCCTTCCTTGATACTCGGTTGTTTCCCAGCCCCGACCGGGAGGTTGAAGGCTACCCATTCGTGCTCTATTAAACTGGGCAGAGTCATCTACGTAAGAACTTGCGAAATCATCTGGCGAGAAGTTGCTTATCTTGAAACCGGCCTGCTTGCTTCTTTGTGGGAAAGCACGTCCTTCCATCGAGCCTGAAGAACGGATCATTTCCACAAAGGACAACGGAGCTAAGGAGCCTGCAGGTCTTGCCGTTGAATGGCTCGCCAGAACTAAGTGATCGAGGTGCCCAGTGTCGAGCTGATGTTGCCGAATGCGTTATTGATGGCACCGGACAGCGAGCTCATGCCGGCAGTTGCACCGAAAGCGATCAAAGCGACGACCAAAGCGTATTCGACCAGATCCTGACCTTCTTCGCCGTTCTTCAGGGCCTGGAATTTGACATAGAGACTGAAAAGCAATTTGTTCATTTTGGTTCCTCTCCCAGCACTTTTAAGGACCCAACCTCAGCTGGGCACCCTCCTTCCTGCAAGCCGCATGCCAATCCCGGCTCCAAACTCGCCGCTTATAAATCAACAACTTGGAAGACCGCCCTTGCGAAGCCCGGCGCCGCACAGTAAACAGCCGTTTACAGCACGGGTTTGGGGAGGCTGGCATCGTATACATAACATGAAAGTTTGATTACCAGAGTCTAGCGAG
>Ga0181516_10000957_pt1 | contig 23488 bp, 23 predicted proteins | sample PEATcosm2014_Bin_25_FD_121104 | JGI IMG/M metagenome (GOLD analysis project Ga0181516, IMG submission 121104) | Peatland microbial communities from MTU Mesocosm Facility, Houghton, MI, USA - PEATcosm2014_Bin01_10_metaG | ecosystem: Environmental > Terrestrial > Soil > Wetlands > Peat | place... | reverse complement strand
GATTTGATGCTGACGCCCGGCGGCAGGCTCGGCGAGATTTGCGCAATCTTGGCCTTCACGTCGCGGATGACCTGCATCGCATTTTCGCCGGTGCGCATCACGACGATGCCGCCGATGGCTTCGTGCCCGCCAATGTCGAGCGCGCCACGCCGGAAATCGCCGCCGATTTGCACCGTCGCCACGTCCTTGAGATAAACCGGCGTGCCGCTGCTTTGCGTCAGCACGATGTTCTCCAAATCCGCGTTGGAATTGACCAGCCCGACGCCGCGCACGACGAATTCCATCCCATTTTCCTCGATCACCTTGCCGCCGACGTTCAGATTGCTCTGCTTCACGGCGTCCATGACCATTTGCATCGTCACGTTCATCGCACGCATCCGCAGCGACGAGACATCAATCTGGTATTGCCGCACAAAACCGCCGACGCTCGCGACTTCCGCCACGCCGGGAACGGAATTCAGTTGATAACGCACGAACCAATCCTGAATCGAGCGGAGTTGGCCCAAATCATAGCCGCCGTCCGGCGCGAGCTTCGGGTCAACATCAAGATAATATTGATAAACCCAGCCGAGGCCGGTCGCATCCGGGCCGAGCATCGGTGTGACACCGGCGGGCATCGTGCTGCCGAGATAATTCAGCCGTTCCAGCACGCGTGACCGCGCGAAATAATTGTCAATCTTGTCGTCAAAAATGATGGTGACGAGCGAGAAGCCGAACATCGAATTGGCGCGGACGGTCTTCACGCCGGCAAGCCCCTGCAGATTCACCGAGAGCGGATACGTGACCTGGTCCTCGACCTCCTGCGGGCTGCGTCCCGGCCAATCGGCGAAGACGACGACCTGATTTTCGCTCAAGTCGGGAATCGCATCCACCGGCGTGCGATAAACGGCGCGGACGCCGAAGCCGATAAGCAGCGCGACGCCGCAAAAAACCAGGAAGCGGTTGCGCAACGACCATTCTATGATGCGATTGATCATGGCAGTTTAGTTTTGTGCGCTTTGGGAAATCTGCGCCCCGGCGTCAATCAACAGCCCGCCGGAGGTGACGACCTTGTCGCCTTCCGTCAAACCGTCGAGCACCTCGACATAATCATCGCCGACGCGGCCCAGCTTCACTTTGTGCTGTTCGTAATAACCCTTTCCCTCGTCCACATAAACGACCGGTTGCGATCCGGGCTGAAGCACCGCGTTGCGCGGCACGGTGAGGACTTCCGGCGAACTCACGAGCACGCGGCCCTCGGCGTAAAAGCCATCAAAGGGCCGCCAGAGCTTGACGCCCTTGATATGGGCCAGGTTTTCCGAGATTTCGGCACGCACCTGGATGCCGTGCGACTGGTCGGCGCGGCTCGGGTCGAAAAATGTCGTATCAATGTGCGAAATTTTGGCCGTGTATGTTTTCCCCGGCAACGCGGGAATGGAGACTTCAACCGCCTGTCCGACATCGAGCCAGACCAGATCACGCTCGCTGGCGCTGAAGACGAAATAAGTCGGCCCTTTCATTTGAATCGCCCCCGCGACGGCGAGCGAATGGACGAGTGAACAGCGTTGCACCGTCGCGGTCTGGACGTTGGCGACGTTCACGCTATCGGGGTTCAGCTTGAGGCCGAAGCCGGTGTTGGTGCTTTCGCCGTTTTCATAGACCGGCACCATGTTCATGCCGCAAATCGGGCATTTGCCCGGCTTGTCGGATTTGATCCACGGGTGCATCGGGCTTTGGTAATAAAGAATCTTGCGGCCCGTGGCATCGGCGGAAGCGGCAGCCGCCGACACAGGCTGATGCCGCGCGGCGACCCACGCCGCCGCCGCACTCGCGACGGCGACGAACAGGACGAGCAGAAGGGTTTTCAGTTTCATAAAAACCCGCGTTAAGGATTCGTGCCGGTGGAACAGCAACCCATCGGCGCTGCGGCGGGCGCGTTCGTGCCGGCGGCGTCCGCATAGACCGGCTGGAGTTTCATGCCGCAGATCGGGCAATCCCCGGGCTTGTCGTATTTGATGTTCGGATGCATCGGGCAGGCGTAGTAGAGGACTTTGCGGTCGCTCGCCGTCGTGGTTTGCGACACATGCTGCGCAGACCACATCGCGCCGGCGCCAAGCAGCGCGGCCATTGCCACAATCAGGACCATTTTCGTTTTCATAAATCTAAATATTCAGTTTTTTGTTTCGGTTGCCGCCATTTGTGCGGGGCGGAAAAATCCAGGACAAATCACGGGCACAAAGATTCCGTGAAGCAAGGGAACGGGACCGAAGCGCGCCGGCTCGAGGCACACCACGGGCGGGGAAGAGGAAAACTCAGATCAACCGGGCGCAGTCCCGCGCGTAAAGCGGGGCGCTGGCGGCCATCGAAGAAAGCGTGGAATGGGAGGAAATTGAATCCGCCGGATTGGCCGGCAGGCTCCAGATCAAAACACTGGCGGCGAGAAGCGAAAGCTGGCTCTGGCTGCTTGTTTGCGACGGAACAACCGGCTTGGGTTGTGAATCGGGCGCTGATTTTGTCTCGCAGCAGGGCATTGTGACACCGTGCTGGCAACAGGCGCGGATCTGTTTGACGCACGACGGCGGCGTCTGCGCCATTAGGAACGGAGTTCCCATCAGCAGCAGGCTGCAAACTATGGCCAGCGTCGTTTTCACGTTATTACCATAACACCGTCGGGCGATTCCGCCGGACGGTTATTGGCTTTTCCTTGTCAATTCTTGGCGTTCTTGGCCTTGGCTTCGGCGGCCTGAATGATCTTCATGTAGGTGTCCGGGTCCTTGAGGAACTTCGGTTTGCACATCGGGCAGCAGAATTTGATCTCCTGGTTGATGCCCTTCGCAGCGTCCTGATAGATGAACACGATGGGCGGCCCCATGTCCCCGCCCAGCTTGTCGCCGGAGACGATGCATGTGTCCAGCGGATACGGCACGGGCGCAGTGGTGGCGGCCACGGAGTTGGTCCCGTCCGCGCGGATGGCGGATGGAACGGCGATGAGGGCGGCGAGAACCAATCCGCAAATCACGGGGCGGCAGAGGCGGATGAATGATTTCATGATATTGATTTTATCTGTTCAAATCGAGCACCCATCATCGGGCGCTGCCAATACTTACACCGGCCAAGCCGGAACCCCTCAACTATTTTGGGAATTCCCCGCCATGACCACTCCAAGGGTAACCGTTTGGGTAAAATACGCAAGCGGGCTGGATGAATCCGGTCGCCATGCAAGCCAGAATTGGGCAAACCATCCTTTTGGAAAACAGAACGCCGGAACGATTTCTCATTCCGGCGTTTTGATGATGAAACAATAGTGGCCGCACCACTAGGTGGCCATGTGGGTCACCGGGTCGCTCCAGGGGCTGACCTGGTTGGATGAGCCGTGGACGCACACGCGAATTGAATACGTCGTCCCTGGCGTCAAACCCACCGGCGTCACATTGCGCGGGTCGGTGAAATAACCGGCGGGAACCCACGTCCCCGTCGTGGTGCTTACCTGCACCTCGACGCCCCAAACATTCGGCCCCATGTCCAAATCCAGATTCAGGCTGCCGCCGCCAAGATTTGTCACCCCTTTAATCGCCACTGTGCCGACGGGCGCGGGTTTGACCGCGCCGGTGCTGGCCAGAGTGTAACCGGAACCCGCCATGATCTGCGGATCATTTTTGGCCGTGAGTTCCACATAATTTGCGTCGTCGTCCAGATTGCCGATCAGCGCGGCGCGCAACGTGTTCTTGTTCAGTGTGTGCCGTTGCCCAGAAACGGGTCCAGCACGAGGTCGTTTTCGTTGGTGGAAGCCAGCAGGCAGCGTTCTATGAGAGCCACGGGCTTTTGCGTGGGGTGTTTGCCAAAGGTTTTCTCGTCGTTGCCCGGCGCCGACATCGTCCACACATTATCTAACCGCAGAGGCGCAGAGGCGCAGAGGTCTTTTTCTTCTGATTCATTTTCTCCGCGTCTCGGCGTCTCGGCGGTGAATTCCTCCTTCCGCCAGACGGTTTTCATCTGCTTGCCGGTCACTTTGCGCATGGCCTGATAATTGAAGACGTGCTTGCTCTGGTCGTTCTTCGCGGCCCACAGAATGGTTTCGGTGGAGTGGGTGAAGTAGCGGCAGCTCAAGTTGGGCGGCGGATTGGGTTTTTCCCAGGCGATGTCGTTGAGAATCTTGTAGCCGAGCGATTGCAGCGCGTAGCCGATGGAGAAGATGACGTGGTGCGTGCCGGAGACCCAGAGGGTGCCGTTGGGCTTGAGGACGCGCTGGCAGCGGCGGAGCCATTCGAGGTTGAACTCGTGGTTCAGCTCCGGGCCGCGGGAGACGTCCCAGTCGCCCTTGTCCACCTTGACCATTTTGCCGGCGTGGCAGGTGATGCCGCCGTTGGAGAGGAAATAGGGCGGGTCGGCAAAGATGGCGTCGAAGCGGCCTTCGGGATATTTGGCGGCAATGGCGTCGAGCAGTTCGAGGCAGTTGCCGTGATAGAGCCGGACGAAGGGGGAGTCGGATTGAAACTCCAATTTGGGTGCCGGAGTTTTGATTTGTTCGACGGTGCTGGCATGACCGTTGACGTGAATTGAGCCGTCTTCGCGGAGTTCAAAGTGCGTGGGAACTATCGGGATGACATGCAGGTCATCCAGAACGCGGTCATTCGCAGGAGCGGGCGGCTTGCGGCGGTAGAGCGGGCGGTCTTTGGCTGGTTTGGCTTTCTTCGGCACGCCCAGATCAATTGATCAGAAGTGCGGATCGGATCAAGTCATTTCAGCCACAGATTCACACAAATGTTCACAGATGTTTTCTTTTGAATTTCCCATTTGAGTTTCATCTGTGCCCATCTGTGGCCAAACCAGGATTGTGGGCGGTTTGCGTGGGTCCACCATGCGCCGCAGAGTGCGGAGTCTTTGACAAGGCGGAGTTGCATTGGCCATGATGGCCGCATGAAATGGTTCATCGCCGCCGCCTTGTTGTCCTGCCTGTCCACCGCCCTGGCCGGTGACGCCAAGGGGCCGCTGAAGCTGGTGTTGGTGGGCGATTCGACCATGTGCATCTGGCCGACAAACGGCGTGCAGCGCGGCTGGGGGCAGTTCGTGCAGGATTATTTCGATGACGGGGTGCGGGTCATCAACCTGGCCAAGTCGGGCCGGAGCACGAAGACGTTCATCAGCGAGGGGCTTTGGCAACAGGCGCTCGCGGAAAAGCCGGACATCGTGTTCATCCAGTTCGGCCATAACGATTCGCACACGCCGGATCATCCGGAGGCGACGGACGCCGGCACGGATTACCAGACGAACCTGTGCCGCTACATTGACGACGCGCGGGCGGCGGGCGCCACGCCCATCCTCATCACTCCGATGGTGCGCCGGACGTTCGGCGCGGACGGCCAACTGGAGGACCCGTTGCAGCGTTACGCGGACGCGATGAAACGGGTGGGCGCGGAGAAAAATGTTCCGGTGATTGATTTGCACGCATCGAGCAAGGCGCTGGTGGAATCGCTGGGCCTGAAGGAGAGCATGAAGATGGCGAACAAGGAGGGTGATTACACGCATTTCAACGCGGCGGGCGCCAGGGCGATGGCGGCGCTGGTGATGAAGGAATTGCCATCGGTGGAGCCGGCGCTGAAAAGCCATCTCAAGTCATAGGCACAAGGCTGAGGGCTGATGCTTTGACAAGGCGCCGGGGCATAGCCAAAATGCGGAATCGTGAAGCGGAACAGCCCGGCAACATTCATGGAATCCAGGATGACTGGCATGAGCTTTCACTGGCGCACAATCCTGCTGCTGGTTTTCTTCTCCAGCCGGGTGTTGGCCCACGACATGCGGTTTGACAGCGTCGAGGGCGATGTGACGACGAATGAATACCGGTCGTTCATCGAGCATCTCGACCAGCAACTCCCGCCGCCGCCGACCAGCAACATCGGCAACCTCATGGTGGATGAAAAAGACGGCGCGCGGCTCCACGGGATGCAGACGTTTTATGCGTTCACCCAGGACCGGCGCGTTTTGGACTTTGCGATTGTCTGGTCGGACGCATTTCTCCAAGCGCGAAATAATCCGACGAACGGACGAATCATCTGGACGGGCAAACGCGATCTCTGCTGGCCGAACAAGGCAACCGACGATGTCCAGGCATTGCACGCCGGCGCGGAAAACGGCGACGTCATCGAGCACATTGTCAACACGGCGCGGTTGATCCTGGAAAATCCGGCGGTCTGGAATGAAACCGCCCCGGCGGACAAATTCGGTTTTGGCGCAACGTATCTCGAACGCGCCAGAACGTATGTCCGCGAATGCCAGCGCAGCGCCGAGACAACCATCGTCCCGTGGTTCGTGCGCAGCACCGGTGACGGCTACCGGCTCTATCATCCCGATTCACCGGCTTACTTGAAATGTTGCGGCGACAGCGGACCGGTTCCGTGGAACCAGCAACAGGAACTTGCCGGCGCCCTGCTCCGGCTGGCGCAATGCCATCGCCTGCTCAACGACGGCAGCACGAACATTGCCTATTACGAAAAAATCACCGCGGACGCGGCGAACTGGTTCTTTGCCAGCGCCCTCCCGGTGAGCGTTCACAACCGGGTTTGTTATCAGTGGACTTACGTGGCGCCGCGAGATCCCGCCGACTGGCCGGAGGTCACCACCGAAGCCGATTACGACATGTTTATCTTCCGCGCCTTTCAGGCAAACCTCGGCCCAACGCGGCAACAGATGCAAAGGCTCATCAACACGGCGCGTTTCGTGATGTATCTCGGCACCAACCGGATTGCCGGCAAGGTCAACGGCACCAGCAACGCGGAGCGCCATGAAAGACAGTTTCTAAATTTCGAATGGATCGAAATGTCCGTGCTGGACAGGGAATTTTACAAGATAACGGCCAGCGCTGTTTTAGCCAGCCACGAGTTTTACGACAACATTCCCATCGAGGCCTCTATGCTGGCGGCGAAACATTTTTGGGCGACAAACATGGTTGCGCAGCCGGAGATGATTGAAGACGCCAGCGGGCTTCCGCCATTGCGGCAGGTTTCACCTGTTGCAGCAAAAATAATGAGGCACTGGCGGCTGGGGGGAATTATCGTGCTGGCCTGGCTTGGTATCAGATTGTTGATGATGTATTTCCGGCGTTCCAAAGCTGGAGCGGTTTCCAAAAACCAAAACTCGTGACGCCGCGTGCTTTCCGGCGGCACGCCCGGATCAAGTCATTTCAGCCACAGATTCAAAGGGGGTGCAGATTTTTGAGGGGTTTTCCATCTGCCGGGGTATGACAGATACAACAATGGGTGTGCGCGCCGCCGTCGGTAAATTGCCGGAGGATTTGCGCGAGGTGATTGTGCTGTGCGAATGGGAGGAATTGAGCATGGCCGAGGCCGCTGCGATTTTGGAAACGACGCCGAAGGCCGTGGAATCTAGGCTTTATCGCGCGCGAGGCATTCTGCGCGAACGGCTTAAAAGCTGGATGTGAAATTACGCTGGTTTGAAATGGGCATGACATTGAGTCTGGAACGGCTGGAGGAACTCGTGGAAAAAGCCTGAACCGCCAACTTGACATCCAGACGTTCAACCGGGCATACCATGCCGGAAGCAAACCAGGCGACAAACTGACGGAGACAAAATTATGAGTTCAATTCGCGTATTGGTCGGCACGAAGAAAGGCGCGTTCATCCTGACAGCGGATGCCAAGCGCAAGAACTGGAAAGTCAGCGGCCCGCATTTTGGAGGCTGGGAAATTTATCACGTCAAAGGCTCGGCGGCCGACCCGAACCGCATTTACGCGTCGCAAACGAGCGGCTGGTTCGGGCAGATCATCCAGAGATCCGATGACGGCGGCAAGACATGGAACACGCCCGGCAGCAGCCCCGACGAGTTGAAAAGCCGGGAAGGCATGCCCAAGGGTGAGAGCAACAAGTTTGTTTACGAAGGCGAGGTGGGCAAGCATTTGTGGTATGACGGCACACAACATCCGTGGGAGTTCAAACGCATCTGGCACATCGAGCCGTCGCTCACCGACCCCGACACCGCTTATGCCGGGGCGGAGGATGCGGCGATTTTCAAGACCGCCGACGGCGGCAAGACGTGGAAGGAACTTTCAGGATTGCGCAAATCCAAGGGTCATCTCTGGCAGCCGGGCGCGGGCGGCATGGGCGTTCACACGATTCTGCTCGACCCGAAAAATGAAAGGCGGATTTACATCGCCATCTCTGCCGGCGGCTGTTTCCGCACCGATGACGGTGGGAAAACCTGGAAACCCATCACGCGCGGACTTAAATCTCCGTATGAGCTTCCCGACCCGGACGCGGAAGTCGGGCATTGCGTCCATCGCATCGCGCTGCATCCGTCGCGGCCGGACGTGCTGTTCATGCAAAAGCATTGGGACGTGTTGCGCACGGACAACGCTGGCGAGCAATGGAATGAGGTCAGCGGCAACCTGCCGACGGATTTCGGTTTCCCGATTGACGTTCACGCGCACGAGCCGGAAACGATTTATGTAGTGCCCATCACGAGCGATTCCCTGCATTATCCGCCGGACGGCAAGCTGCGCGTCTATCGCAGCAAAACCGGCGGCAACGAATGGGAACCACTCAGGAAAGGCCTGCCGCAGAAAGATTGCTACGTCAATGTGCTGCGCGACGCGATGGCGTTGGATTCGCTCGACAAATGCGGCGTCTATTTCGGCACGACGGGCGGACAGGTTTATTGCTCGGCCAACGGCGGCAATTCGTGGAATGCCATCGTTCACGATTTGCCGGCGGTTTATTCCGTCGAGGTGCAAACGCTGCCATGATCCGCGTGGTGCTTCCATTTCATCTGCGAAATCTCTCTCGCACGGACGGCGAAGTGGAGCTTGAAGTGGCCGGGCCCGTCACGGTGGGCGCGGTGCTCGACGCGCTGGAGGCGCGTTATCCGGTTTTGCGCGGGACAATGCGCGACCACGTCACGTTGAAACGGCGTCCGTTCGTCCGCTTTTTTGCGTGCAAGGAAGATTTGTCGCTGGAACCGCCGGAAACGCCATTGCCGGACGAGGTCGTGAGCGGCGCGGAGCCGTTCCTCATCGTCGGCGCGATGGCGGGCGGCTGAACTTTTTTGAAGGATTCAACCCAAACAGACTGACCATCACCTGAAATGCGCGCGCTTGAGATTATCGCGAACCCGCGTTAGTGTCTCCGACGCCGGAGCGGATTCACGCTCCAACCAACAAAAGGAAATTTATGAAACGCAAGGCATCGGCGGTCTGGCAGGGTGATTTGAAAAGCGGCAAGGGCAGCATCTCCACCGACAGCGGTGTGCTCAAGGAAATGCAATACTCCTTCAGCACCCGCTTCGAAAACGGCGTCGGCACAAATCCGGAGGAACTCATCGCGGCGGCGCACGCGGGCTGCTTCTCGATGGCGTTTTCGGCGGAGCTCGGCAAGGCTGGCTTCACCCCCGTGTCCATCCACACCACGGCAACGGTGACGCTGGAAAAAACCGACGCGGGTTTTACGGTGACGGAATCGCACCTGGACATAACGGCGAAAATCCCGGGCATTGACCAGGCGAAGTTCACCGCCATCGCGAACGGAGCGAAGGCCGGCTGCCCCATCTCACGCCTGTTCAAGGCGAACATCACGCTGGACGCGAAGCTGGAAGGGTAAGGCAGGCTGCGATAATTTGCCGGCGGCCTTTCCTGCGTGCGAGCCTGCGAGCCGCAGCGGTTCGACGCGAATGAAAGTTTCCGATGTTCCCAGAAGCTGGATTCGCGTATAAAACCAAAATGACCGACCGAAACAGCGACTCAAATCGGGAAGTCCCGGCAAAAGGGGGCTTTACCGGTTTGCATTCCTTCCGTCTCGGCTGGATTGTTTTCATGGTTCTGGCGACCTCCGTTCCTTACCTGTTGAATTTCTTGGCCACGCCGGCGGGCTGTCATTACACGTGGATTGTCCCGCCGTATCCGGAAGATTCGTTTGGTTACATGGCTTGGACGCAGCAGGCCGCGCAAGGACACTTTCTGTTTCAATTGAAATTCACGGCGCTGCCGCATTCGGCTTTTCTCTTCCACCCGTTCTTTTTGCTTGCAGGATGGTTGAGCTGGTTGTTTGCCGGCAATGTCGGGTTGACCCTCTTCGTGTTGAAGGAGGTTGGAGTCGTTTTCTTCCTGCTCGCGTTTTTCAAATATGCCGATCATCTCGGCCTCAACCGGTTTCAATCCGTTGTCGCCACGATTCTGGCGGGCGTTTCCTCCGGCGTGGGTGGATTGCTGGCCTGGTTTGGTTTTGGCGACCCGTCATCCAATTTTTCCGGCGACTTGTGGCTGGTGGACATGAACACCTTCTGGTGTCTCCTGTGGAACCCGCTGTTTCCCTGGTCATTGACGTTGATGCTGCTCGCCCTGTTTTGGCTGGACCGGGGCTCGCGGGACGGGCGCAAGTCGGATTTCTGGCGTGGCGGCGCGGTGACAGGAATTCTCGTGCTGGTTCATCCGTATTCGCAGCCGCTGCTGTTTGCATTCGCCGTCCTCGTCACGGCACTCCGCCAGAAGAGGGATGCCTTGGCTTATCTGTTCCGGTATTTTCTGGCCGCAATTCCGTTTGTCATTTATGTGGGACTGGTGGCAGCGCATCCGCTCATCTCCCGGCATGATTCCACAGGGCGGATGATTAGCCCTTCGCTCGCCACCTATGCGCTGGGATTTGGGTTGCCCCTGCTGTTTTGCGTCGCGGGCTTGGTGGTGGAACGGGAACAACTCATGAAACGCTGCTGGCCGATCATGCTCTGGTTTGTTCTCTCCGTGGCCCTGGCTTACTTTCCATTTTGGTTTCAGCGGAAGCTCATCTTCGGAGCGCATGTTCCGTTATGCATCATGGCCGCGATCTCCCTCGATCTGCTCCTGAGCCGGTTTTCAAAATCCCGGACGCGCGGATGGGTCACAGCCGCCGCAGCGGTCATTTTGCTGCCGTTGCTGGTTTCAACTCCCGCGTATCTGCTCGTCAGAGAAAACCGGGAGGTTCGGAACAACACGACCGGCGCCTATTATATCAACAACGACTTGATGGACGGCCTGCACTTTCTCAAAACCCAGACCAAATCGGGCGACGTTGTTTTTGCCACGGTCGAAACCAGCCGGTTGATTCCGGGGCTTGCCGGGAACACGGTGGTGTGGGGGCATTGGGCACAGTCGGTGGATTTGGCGGAACGGGAGAAATGGATCACAAACCTTTTCAACCCGCAATCCAATTGGACAGACCCGAACCGGGCACGCGAATTTTGGGGAACCGGCATACAATACATTTTTGCCAATGGCGACCTGGAGCAACGCCTCGACCAAAATCCGCCAGAATGGCGGGTCATTCTCAACGATGCGGATGTGGTATTTACCAACCGGTCGGTGGTAATTTACAAGCACCGGGGCGGGTAACACTTAGTTGACGCAGTGCTGAAATACAGGCGATGATTTGTCCGAGATGCTTTCGATGAAAATTTTGTGTATCGGCACGACGCCCGCCGCCCAACGGGTGATGATTTTCCGCAAGCTGACGCCCGACGCGGTCAACCGCGCTACGATGACGCTCGACGGTGTGGCCGGCAAAGCCATCAACGTGGCGAAAATCCTGAAGGTGCTCGGCGCGCATCCGATCGCGACCGGCTTTCTCGGCGGCATGCGCGGTGAATTTCTGCGCTCGGTGATGGTGGAGAAGCGAATCGAATCCGATTTTGTGATGGTGAAAGCCCCGACGCGGCAGTGCATCACTGTGGTTGACGAATCGGCTGGCACGCACACGGAACTGGTCGAGGAAAGCCGTCCAGTCAGTCCAGCGGATTTTGGAAAATTCATGGCCGTCGTCCGGCGGCGCATTGCCGGCTGCCGCGCGGTAGTGATGTCGGGAACCATCGCGTCCGGCGGCCCGGCGACTTTGTATCGCGATTGCGTGTGGCTGGCGGAAAAGGCGGGAGCGATTTCAGTCGTGGACGCGCAGGGCGCGGCGTTGACCGAGGCACTCAAGGCGAAACCCGGATTAGTCAAACCCAACCGGCCGGAACTGGCGGCAACCGTTGGTCGCGAGCTCAAGTCCGAAGCCGATTTGAAGCGGGCGATGCGAGAATTGTGTGAACGCGGCGCGCAACGGGTGATTGTGACGGCGGGTCGGGAACCGGCGCTGGCATTTGACGGGAAAACTTTCCATCGCATAATCACGCCACAAATCAACCCGGTGAATCCGATTGGCTCCGGCGACGCCTTCACCGCCGGCATGGTGTTGCGGTTGTTGCGCGGCGATGATTTGGTCGAGGCATGCCGATGGGGTGCCGCCGCCGGCGCGGCCAACGCGCTCACCCCCATGCCCGGCGAATTGAACCGCAAGGACGTGAACCGGCTCGCGAAAGAAGTCCGCGTGCAGAAAATTTGACGGGCATCGCTAAATCATTGCCAATCGGCGGTGGGTGGGCAAAATAACGGCTTGAACTTCCGCGACAAAATCATTGCGTGGGACAAATTGCCGGAGTGGCGGAAACAAATCCGCGCCTCCGGCAAAAGACTCGTCGTCACCAACGGCTGTTTCGACATCCTGCACCTCGGCCATGTTACCTATCTGGAAACCGCGCGCGATTTCGGCGATGCGCTCCTGATCGGCGTCAATGGCGATGAGGCTGTTCGCGGTTTGAAGGGCGCGGGGCGTCCGGTGAATTCTGAAAATGACCGGGCGGCGGTGCTGGCCGCGCTGGAAAGCGTCAGCGCCATCTGCATTTTTCCCGAAAAAACGATGACCAAATTCCTGGCGGTGGCTAAACCTGACATTTATGTCAAAGGCGGTGATTACACTTTGGACACATTGAACCAGGACGAACGCCACGCGGTCGAATCGGCAGGTGGTAAAATTGTCATCATCCCGTTCGTGCCCGGCAAATCCACGACGGCGTTGCTGGAAAAAATCTCGCGGTTGTGAAAATCCTGGTCATTGCCATGGCGGGCATCGGCGATGCGCTGATTGCGACGCCGCTCATCCATGAGTTGCGCGCGAATTTCCCCGGCGCGGCGATTGACGCGCTCGTGCGGTGGCCCGGCGCGAGGGATTTGCTCGAAAATAATCCGCGCTTGAACCGCGTCCATCAGAAGGACCTTATCGCCTGCGGCATGGTTGAGCGGCTGAAATTTCTCCGGTCGCTGCGGCGCGACCGCTACGACGTTTCCATCAATGCCCATCCGCAGCCACGGATTCATTACCGCATCGCCGCGCGCATCATCGGCGCGCCGATCCGCATCAGCCACGAATATGAGTGTTTCGGCTGGCTCGACCACAAGCTCGTCAACAAAGTCCGGCCGCAGGATTACACGCGGCATTCGATTGAAAACAATTCCGACTTGCTGCCGCTGCTGGGTGCAAAAGTGAAACTGCCGTCGCACGAAATGGAAATTTTCCTGACGCCGGACGAGGAAAAATGGGCGGATGAATTTCTCGCAAAAAACAAACTCGCCGGGCAAAAGATCCTCGGCCTTCACGTCGGCTCCGGCAGCACGAAGAATCTGCGCTTGAAACGTTGGCCGTTGAAAAATTACGCCGGGCTGACGCGGAAGCTGAACAAGGAGCGGCTGGACATCCGTGTTTTGTTGTTTGGCGGCCCGGACGAAATGAAGGATCACCAGGTCGTGCTGGCGCAATCGAACCGCGATTTGACGCTGGAGGCCAAGACGCAAAATCTGCGCCAGGCGGCGGCGCTGATGAAGCGGTGCGGCGCGTTTTTGAGCGTGGACACGGCGCTGATGCACATCGCCGCAGCGGTGAAGGTGCCGAACCAGATTGTCATCGAGGCGCCGACGCTGAACGCGACGAATCTGCCCTACGGCAATCCGTTCACGCTGGTGAAAAATCCCGTCATCGCCGGGCGCAATCTGGACTATTACCGATACGACGGCGGCGACATCAAGGGCACGCGCGAGGAATTGCTGGCGTGCATGGCCTCAATCAGGATTGAGGACGTTTTTGAAGCGGTGACGAAACTGATTTGATCAAAGCGAAAAACCCGCGCCCTTCGCGTCGTTGGCGAACATTTTCACCGTGTCGAGCGAGAGTTCCTTCAGATCCATTCCGGCCATCTTGAGCGCCTTGTTCAAAATATCATGCGGCACGGTCACGATTTCGCAGCCGCAATCGTTCGCCTGGAAGATGTTCAGCACTTCGCGGACGCTGGCCCAGAGCAGTTCCGCCGCCGGTCGGTCCTTCAGGATTTTTTTGCACTCGCGCATGAGCGGAACCGGGTCTGTGCCCGTGTCGGCAATGCGCCCGGCAAAAACGGAGATGAACGCCGGTGCCTTGGCGTGCAACGCCTGCGCGCAGCCTTCGACCTGCTTCGTGGTCAGCATGGCGGTGATGTTGAGTTTCACGCCCTCGTTGGCCAGATCGCGGATCAGCGGCAGCGACGATTCATCGCGAGTGTTGGTGATGGGAATCTTGACGTAGACGTTTTTGGCCCAGCTGTTGATTTTCATCGCCTGACGTTTCATTTCCGGGAATTCGTCGGAAAACACCTCGAACGAAAGCGGCTTCACGGTGATGCCCTGCAAAATGTCGCGGGCGAACGCCTCGAATTCCGTGATACCCGCCTTGCGCATGAGCGTCGGATTCGTGGTCAGCCCCTGGATGAGCGGGTTGGCGTTCAATTCCAACATGCCCTTTTTGTCCGCCCCGTCGGCAAAAATTTTTACTTTCAAATCTTTGAGTGTGCGCATGATTAGGTTTTTTTGGTCTCGCGCAAAATTATGTCCGCAGCCTCGGCCAGATTGCGAGCCGAAAAATCAGGTTTCTGCCTCAATTCCTCGGCGTAGCCGCAATCAATGAAAACCGTCCGGCAGCCGGCGGCATGGCCGCAATCCACGTCGCGCCAGCGGTCGCCGACCATCCAGCTTTGTTTGAGATCAATGTCCAACTCGCGTGCGGCGTGGAGCAACATGCCGGGTTTCGGCTTGCGGCAGTCGCAATCGGACAAACCCTGGCCGGGATGATAGCAAACCTCCACGCGGTCAAGCGGCAGTTGCCGGCGCATTTCGGCGTGAATGGTTTCGACGGTTTCCTGTTTCAACGTGCCGCGGCCAACGTCGGGCTGGTTCGTCGCAACGACGAGCAAAAAACCGGCGGCTTTAAGTTTCGAACAAGCTTCGCGAACACCGGGGATAATTTCAAATTCACCCAGGTTTCTCGGCGGATACGGCTTGGAGTCGCGTGCCAGCGCACGGTTGATGACGCCATCGCGATCCAGAAAAACAGCGCGTTGCATTTCCACTTTTACTTCGTGGATTCCCATTTCGTCTGACCGACTTTGAGCTTCGGATGTGAAACGAGCAGATGCCAGACGACGGCCTGAAACGCCTCGCTGTGCGGTGTGACGTGAGCTGGGTTCACCGTTGGCACGATGACGCACGCCGTCGCTTCCTTCGCGGTGAATCCGCCGTCGCGACCGACGATACCGACAACCGAAGCGCCGGCTTTTTTCGCGAGTTGAATCGCGCTGACAAGATTCGGGCTGACGTTTTTTTCCAGATTGCCGCCACCGACGGAAAAAATGAGCAGGCCGTCTTTTGAATTGAGGCGGCTGCCTTTGAGCCATTCGGCGAAAATCGTCGCCCAACCCTCGTCGTTTGTGCGTGCGGTCAATTCGGAAACGTTGTCCGTTGGCGCGTAGGCCTCAAAGCCGCAGATTTTTCGGAAATCGTTAACGGCATGACTGGCATTGGCCGCGCTGCCGCCGACACCGAGGATAAAAAGCCGCCCGCCGCGTTCGCGCACGCGGGCGAGTTCGTCGGCGCATTTTTCAATCGCATCGGCGTTCAATTGTGCAGTGACCTGCTGGACTTCAGCCAGAAATTCTTTTGCAAAGCTCATGGTGATTTTGATTGTAGCAGCGTTTCCAGTTCCGCCAAGCCCGCAGGCGAGCCGATTTCGTAAAACCGTTCGCGCACCTCGTAGCCGACCAGCTGCTTTTCCCGGACGAGTTTGCCCATGACTTCTGCCAAATCAAACGGCTGATTGATGGGATAGGCATCAAACGCTTCCCGTTTGAACAAGCTCAAGCCGTAATCAATGTGCAGCATTTCCGGCAATTTCGCCTTCTTGTCATAGACCTTGATTTCGCCGTCGGCAAAAACAATGTTGCTAGCGTCGTATTTCCCCTCGTTGCGATAGACGGTCATGCAACCCAGCTTGTCGCTATGCTGGAAGAAATCCGTAATAGGTGTGTATTCAACCGGCAGATAGGAGTCGCCGTAGAGCACGAAAAATTCATCGCTTAGCAACGGCAACGCGCGCTTGATGGCACCGCCGGTGCCAAGCAATTTTTCGCCGTCAAAGGAATAATCCAATTTCACGCCGAATTCTTCTCCGTCGCCAAAATCGCGCCGGATCATTTCACCAAGATAGCCGACGCAAAGCACCGCGCGGCGAATGCCACGCGATTTGAGTAATTCGAGTTGATGCGCGAGAAACGGTTTTCCTGCGACGGAAACCAGCGACTTGGGAATCTTTTCCGTGATGGGCCGCAGCCGCGTGGCGAGCCCGCCGGCAAGGATCGCCACTGGAATGTCGGATGGCGAAGTCATCATTGGCTGGAGACAAAGGTGTAATCGCCGGACCCGATTGCAAAAACCGCGCGGTCATTTTCCATCCGCAAAAATGTCGCGCCTTCGGCTTTGACTGCGGCGGCGGATTGGGCGGGAACAAAAACCGTGGCCGTCGTGTTTGCCGGGATTGAAACTTTCAAGGCGAACTTCCCGCCGTCGCGTTTCCAATCGCCCACAATCTTCCCGCGAATGGAATCATAGCTGGCCTTCGCCCGCGTCACGTCGCCGACGGGCTGCGGTTTGATGACGATCTGCTTGAAGCCTGCGCTTCCGGGCGCATTCTGGATTCCGGCGAGGTCGTGGTAAAACCATTCCTGAATCTGACCGAGCATGAAATGATTCTGCGATGAATCGCGCCCGGCATCCCACGCTTCGGTCAGGCTCGTCGCGCCTTTTTTCAATTGCAGACCGTAACCCGGTTTGTCCGATTGACTATTCATGTCAAAAATCACGTCGCTGCGCCCGCCATCGGCCAGCGCGCGAAGCAAATAGCGATAGCCGACGTCGCCGGCGGTGAACGCGTTGTCGCGTTTGCGAATGTCGGCGACAATCGCGTCGAGAACAGCGGCGCGGTTGGCCGGCTCGCAAATTCCCATGACGAGCGGAATGGAATTGGCCGTCTGCGAATCGGTCGCGTAGAAATGATTCGTCTCGTTGTAAAATTTTTCGTTGAACGCGGCGCGGATGTTTTCCGCCAGATCGGAAAATTGTTTCGCGTCGTCCGTTTTGCCGAGCAGCGCGGCGGCACTCGACATGATTTGCGCGCTTTGAAAATAAAAAGCCGTCGCGGTCAGCGCGATGGGCGTGAGCTGCGCGACGCCGGGATGCTTCGGACCAAGGTCATACCAGTCGCCGAGGCCGTAGTTGACGATGTAATTCGTCGCGCGGCTGCCAAAATAGGCGAGATAATTGGTCATCGCTTCGTAGTGGAGGCGGAACAGGTTCAAGTCGCCGTCGAACTCGTATTGCTGCCACGGCACGAGGATGAACGCGCTGCCCCATTCGGGCGAGTCGCCAAAAATGCCGCGTTGTTCGCCGGTCTGGCCTTTGTCCCTGAAGATCGTGTATTCCGGCGCAACCGTCGGCACCAAGCCGTCGGCGAGCTGCGAATCGGCGATGTCATTCAGCGTCTTGGTGAACAGTTGCGCGAGGTCAAATTCGTAGCGCAACGCCGGGCCGTTCAAATGATCCTGCTCGAGCCAGCCGCGTTTTTCGCGCGTCGGACAATCAGTCATCACGCTTACCATGTTCGCGCGCTGCGCCCAGCGAACGAGGTTGTGTATGCGATTGAACAACGTGCTGGAACATTCAAAGTCGCCGTCGGGTTCGGACGAGGATTGGACAACGATGCCTTCGATGGATTTCACGGCGGGCAATTTGGTTTCGCCCTTCGCCGAAAAAGATTTCACCTCGAAATAGCGGCAGCCGACGTAAAAAAATTTCGGCGACCACGTTTCCACGCCGTCGGCTGCTTTCGTGAAGTCGCACCAGATGGCACTCCCGCGCCGCACGCCCATCGAAATTTGATCCGCCGAACCGTTGCTGCTGACGAGTTCGGACAAGATGATGCGCACATGGCTGCCTGCCGGGCCGGTGACGGAAATCCTGGGAATGTGCGCGGCGTTCTGGCCGAGATCGAAAACCACGTCGCCGTTCGTCAAAGTGCGCGAGGAAATAGGCTTGTGGATTTCAAATTCGCGGAGCGGCGGCGCGGCGCAGGAAAGCCCGCGCAGTTCGCCGCCCGGTTCGTTGACGACAGTTGCCGGCGACCATTTTGAATCGTCGAAATTAATTTTGTTCCAGCCGTTCTGCACGAGCCGCGCGTCAAAATCCTCGCCGCTGTAAATGGACGATGAAGTGATCGGGCCGGGCGCGATGCGCCAGTTTTCATCCGTGCCGATTGTCTCGACCGAGCCGCCCGCATATTCCAGGCGAATTTGCGCGATGGCTCTTTGCGGGCCAAAAGAATAAGGACGCCCGCCGGACGGCACAAACCTCGTCTTCAACAAATTATACATGCCGTTGCCAAGTTCGATGCCGGCGGCGTTTTTTCCATGGCGCAACAAATCTGTGATGTCGCGCGTGTCGTAAAGGCAGGTCTTGTTGTATTTCGACCAGCCGGGCGAAAGAAAATCGTCGCCGGCCTTTTTGCCGTTTAGCGTTAATTCATATTGGCCGAGGCCGCAAATGCTGATGACAGCGCGCCGGATCCCGGGCTTCACAGAAAATTCATGCCGCAAGAGCAGTGATGGAATGTTCGTGTCCGCCGCGCCGAGCCATTTCGCTTGCCAGACAGCATCATTCAGGACGCCCATCGTCCAAGTCGCCGGTTTGCTCCATTTCGAGACTGCTCCATTTTCATCCCACACGCGCACCTTCCAGAAGACCGGCTGCGAGGATTTCAACGCCGCGCCCGAGTAGGGAATTTGAATCGTTTCATCCGAATCCACCTTGCCGCTGTCCCACAAATCGTCGTTGTCATGTGCCAGATTCTTTTCGGATGAGGCGGCGAGGATTTGATACGCGGTCTGCCGCTGGTCGCGCGCGTCGCTTTCCAATTTCCAAAACAGGCGCGGGTTTGCCGAGTCAACGCCGAGCGGATTGACGGCGTAATCGCATCGCAAATCCGCGACCGTCGTCGCGGCAAGCGCCGCGGCTGCCATGCAAAAAAACAAGACGCCCGTCAAAACGGCGCGGCTTGGTTTGAGGATCATTTGCGGCACGATAGCTACGAGATGACGAGTTTGGTTCCTTCAAAATCGAACCGGAAGCGCACTTCTGCAAGCCCGGCCTTGGCCATCGCTTGACGCAATTTCGTTTTGTCCCCGGCGTAAAACATCAGAAATCCACCGCCGCCTGCACCGATTAATTTTCCGCCGAGCGCGCCGTTGGCCATCGCGAAATCATACCACTCGTTTATTTTTGGATTGCTCATGCCGCCGCTGCGCTGCTTTTTGCGCTGCCAATGCACATCCATGAGCCGCGCGAACTCGGCAAGATTTCCGCTTTCCAAGGCGCGCTGGCTTTGCAAACCGAGATCCTTGACGAAATGCAGGTTCTCGATCATCGCCTTGTCGTCCGATTTCGATTTGGTGTCCTGCTCCTTCAAAATCGCCGACGCGCTCCGCGAATAGCCGGTGAAAAACAGAAGCAGATTATCCTCGAGTTCATCGCGTGTTTCCTTGGAGAGCTTCAGTGGCCACGCCTCGACCTTGCCGTTCTCCAAAAACTTGAAGCAGGTGATGCCGCCATAGGCCGCGATGTATTGATCCTGCTTGCCGATGGGCTCCTTCAGCCGGTCGAGTTCGACCTCGCACGCCTGCGCCGCCAGCTCGGCGGGATGGACGAGATTTTTCTTATGCGCGTGCAGCGCCTTGAGCAATGCGGTGGTGAAACTGCCGGAAGAGCCGAGCCCGGTTCCCGCCGGAATGTCCGCCATCGAAGTCAGTTCCAGCGCACGACCGTCCATGCCGACGAGCGCGAATGCTTCGCGCAAGATGGGATGTTTCAATTGCGTTGCGTCCGGCACGCGCTCCAGTTCCGAATACTTCACGATCAGATCCGGCACGAACGTGTCGTGCAGCGTGATGTAGACGTATTTGTCAATCGCCGCAGCAATGAGGAAGCCGCCGAACTTTTCGTAGTAGGACGGCAAATCCGTCCCGCCGCCGCCGAGCGTGACGCGCAAAGGTGATCGGGCAATAATCATAAATTTTTCAGGCCGCTTTTCTGATAAATGGTCTCAACAATTTGCAGTGCCGCGCGCGCTTCGGCAAGTCCGGCGTCAGGTTTCCGTTTCAATTGAACGTCCTTCTCGAATTCAGCCAGCTCAATCCGCCACGATTCATCCGCACCGGGAAATTCATAAGCCTTCGTGTCGGGAATCCCCATCTCCGGCTTCATCTGGTAGTGAAAAAGTTTTTCGACGCCATAGCTGCCGCCAAGACCTTCGATGTGCAGCTTCGTGTGGCGTCCGTAAATCTCGAACGAAAAGAGATTCTTCCACTCCGTGCAACTGACGTGCAGCCACGCCGTCTGGCCTTTGGCAGTCTGCAAATCCAGAAACGCATTGTCGTCCACCGGCATGTTCCAGAAATATGTCGTCGCGTGGCCATCCACCTTTTTGAAATCGCCGAGAAACCAGCCCGCCAAATCAATCAAGTGGATTCCCTGGTCAATCAATTCGCCGCCGCCGGACAGTTTCGGATTTGCACGCCATTCCTTGTCGTAACCGGCGCGCCCGCCGTGGCCGTAGCGCGCCCGGACGAACATCAATTCGCCCATCACACCGGACTCAAAAATCTCCCGCGCTTTGATGAACGCCGGATGATAGCGGTGATTGAAACCGACGCGGACGGTGACGCCGTGCTTTTCCGCAAGCGCAATCAGTTCGTCAATTTGTTTCACGGAAATACCCGCTGGTTTTTCCACGATGACATGTTTGCCCGCGCGGATGGCGGCCGCGGAAACTTCCGCCAGCGCGCTGTTGATCACCGCAACAATCACCGCATCCACCTGCGGGTCGGTGACGGTTTGTTTGAAATCGGCGATTGCACTGCCGGATTTGGCCAGCTTTATCAATTCCTCGGCGCTCGACAGATTGGTGTCGCAGGCGACAATGAGTTTTGAGCCGGTCGGCAAACCAGCCAGCCGCTTTTTTCCGATCAATCCACAACCGATGATGGCGTAATTCATTTGTCGCCCCATTTCTTACCGCGATCCTTCGGCACGATGCGGCGCAGCGTGTAAATGTCGCCGCTCAAATCATTCTTGAACTCATGCAATTGTTCCCACGGATCCCACTGCGCGCTGATGAGCTTGCCGGTGATGCCGTCGCTCGCCGCGCTAGCGAGATAAACGGCGAGCCTTGCGCCAAGTTCCAGTGGCACCGCACCTTTTTCCTTCCACTGTTTGTTCTTTTCAAAAAACGCCGCGCCAACTTTTTCCGGCCCGGCGGCAAGAACCTCGTCAACAAGCCGTGTCGCCAGCGCGCCGGGCGCAATGGCATTCACGTCCACGTGAAATTCCTTCAACTCCTCCGCCAGCGTTTCCATCAGCCGGACGGCTGCGGCCTTGGATGCGGCATAGGAACTGATGTTCGGCAGCGGATTTGTCGCACCGCCGCCGCTCAAGACAACGATTTTGCCGCGCCCGGCCTTTTTGAAATGCGGGATGACCGCGCGGCACGGCAGCAAAACGCCGAAAAGGTTGATTTCCATCGCCCGCCGCCATTCGTCCAGCGAGACGGATTCGGTCGGTCCCATCGGGCCGTAAATGCCGGCATTCAGCACGAGCGCTTGAAGCGAACCGAGTTCGCGCAGCGCAAAAGCAACGAGCCCGCTGACCAGCTTTTCGTCGGAAACATCACAAACCCTGGCAGACACCTTTTGCACCGGAAATTGCTTCGCCAACTCGTCGCGGGTGGCGGACAATTCCTTTTTGTTGCGGGCGCAAATGGCCACGTTCGCTCCCTCGCGCAGGAAATGCTCGGCGATGACCTTGCCGAGTCCCTGGCTGCCGCCGGTGATGAGTGCGTTAACGTTCTTGAGTTTCATGTTCACGCGCGACCAACGGAAAGATGCTCGACGCCGGTGATGCTTTTCAATTCCATTTCCAAAAACCGGTTGGCGTCCACGAAAACAGGCTGCCGCATCGCTGTCACCAGGTTTACCCAGTCCGCCTGGCGAAACTGCGGCCACTCGGTGCAAATGACGGCGGCATCCGCATTCTTCAAGGCGCCAGCAACGTCGCTTGCCAGCGAAATCGCGCTCAATTCCTTCGGCAGACTTTTCACCGCCGGATCAAACGCGTTCACTCGCGCACCCGTGCTCAAAAGCTTCTGGCACAACTCCACCGCCGCGCTGCGCCGGAGCGTGTCGGTGTCCGTCGTGTAAGTCAGGCCGAGCACGGCGATTCGTTTTCCATGCAAATCGCCCAGGGCGGATTGCAACCGCCGGAACGCCCAGCCGCGGTGCAAATCGTTGCTTTGCTTGATGGCCGAAATGACGGAAATCCGTTCGCCCTTTGCTTCGGCCAGTTTTGTCAAAGTCACCACGTCGCGCGCCAGCGTGCCGCCGGCAAACGGCCCGCCGGGGCCGAGATAAGCCTTCGGCCCGATGCGCGGCTCGCTCTTCAGGCCGGCGGCCACTTCCTTTGCGTCCGCGCCGGTATGCTCGCACAGCCGCGCGATTTCGTTGATGAACGTGATGGACAGGGCGAGAAAGGAATTCAGCGCGTGTTTGACCATCTCCGCCGACTCGGTGCGCATGAACAAAATCCGTGTCGTGAACGGCGCGAACAATGCTTCGATCACCGCCCTCCTGGCATCGTCGCGGATGCCGACGACGACGCGCTCGGCCTTTTCAAAGGCGTCAATGGCCTTGCCAAGCCGCAAATTCTCCGGCGAACACGCGAAATGAAACTGCGGAAACTCATTCTCCAGTTTCGCGCAGGTTCCCACCGGCAATTGCGAGGAAATCAGCACCAGCGCGCCCTTGGGCAGATGCGCCAGCGCACTGCGGAGAATAGCGAGAACAAATTCCACGTCCGACTCGTCGTTGTCATTCACCGGCGTGTCCATGCAGACCCAAAGCACGTCGGCGTCCGCACAAGCGGTCTCGGCATCGGTGGTGAAAGAAAGTTTTTTGGCGGCGATGCCGGCGGCGATGAGTTCATTCAGCCCCGGCTCGAACAGCGGCGCCTGCCCCTCGTTCAACTTCGCGATGTTTCCCGCGTTGACGCCCAGCCCGACGACGTCAAACTGTTTTGCGCAACACGCAGCGGTGACGCAGCCGAGATGCCAGAGGCCTTGGACGACAATCTTCATCGCCGTTCGAGCACCCACTGGTTTTGCTGGAGCCATTGCAAGGTGCGCATGATGCTTTGCTCGATGGTCAGCGTCGTCTTCCAGCCGGTGGCGCGGACTTTTTTCGTGTCGAGGAAGATGAACGG
>Ga0181516_10000956_pt1 | contig 23494 bp, 16 predicted proteins | sample PEATcosm2014_Bin_25_FD_121104 | JGI IMG/M metagenome (GOLD analysis project Ga0181516, IMG submission 121104) | Peatland microbial communities from MTU Mesocosm Facility, Houghton, MI, USA - PEATcosm2014_Bin01_10_metaG | ecosystem: Environmental > Terrestrial > Soil > Wetlands > Peat | place... | reverse complement strand
CCTTCCACAAACGCGTCAATCACACGACACAGATGATCGGGCGGAACAAGATCATCCAGCACCACCGGAAATAGTGTTCCCTGACTGCGCCCATCCCCTCGGATATATCCCATAAACGAAGATGCCCTCGCTCTCGCAAGGGCATCTTCTCATCTATTCAGGCAAACCGGAAGAGTTTCGTAACAGACTCTACAGGCCGCCAGGACCAAGGCAGGTCCGGTAGGTGGACTCGATGATGCGGAGCATCGAATGCCCATGCTTTGGCCCAGACTCGAGGCATGCCAACACCAGTAATGGCGTATCTGAGAAGTGTCCCAGGTCATCGTTTTCCGTTACTACTTGTGAAGTAGTACCTGTCATGTAGTAAGGTTGACACAGACCCGTGAAATACACAAGGAGAGATCAGGTTTTCTTGAGTTTTCGGAAAATGTCGACTGAGATGATTGGCGAAGGTGGCGCGGGGCTACGGAATCCGCGGGGCTACGTCACCGTTACCCCTGGGCGCTAACGGCGCGCAACGCGGCCACTCCATCAAAGAGATCGCTAGCCGTCTGATGCAGTTGAGCGATAGGGCCAGCGAAAACCGCGAGCGCTTTGCGCAGACGACGGCGGAGAATGCGGCCCGAGCCGAACTGGCAGCAGCGCAAAAGCCGCAGCTGAAGTCTTCAGCGGCTATCATCGGAAGCAGGTGGTACGGATGAACGAACTTCCAGTAGTGATTCCTGACCCGCAGGTCCTTTTGAGCCTGGAACCAGAAGAATTGGCAGGCAAAATCCTGTTTGTGCTCCGCAAACGTATTGAGAATAGCCGCCAGCCAGAGCATTATTTCGTCCTTGCCAACCTGCTAAACGAACTCTGGCCGACAAACTACCTGCCGAACTACCAACCGCCATACCCTCCTGAATTGCAAAAGCAAATCAATCTCGCGATCGGTGAATCGTGGGGATGGCTGATTGCTCAGTCGCTGCTCGTTCCCTCGGGAACGCACGGCGGCACTGACTCCTACCTACTCGGTCGCCGCGGACTGAAGTTCCAGGATGAAACTGAATTCGCTGCATTCCGCGTAACCCGTATGCTGCCAAAAGACAGCTTGCATCCACGAATCGCGGATAAGGTCTGGGCTGCATTCCTGCGCGGAGACTATGACATAGCGGTATTGCAGGCCATGAAAACTGTCGAAGTTGCTGTGCGGGAAGCGGCCGCATTGCCCAACAGCGTTCTTGGTGTTCCTCTAATGCGCACCGCTTTCCACCCGGCGACGGGGCAGTTGACCGATCCCTCCGCCGATGGCGGAGAAAAGGAAGCGCGCATGGCGCTCTTTGCCGGTGCCATCGGCTCATACAAGAACTCGCTATCGCATCGTGATGTAGATTTCTCCGACCCTCAAGAGGCGATTGAGGTCATCATGCTCGCAAACCATCTGCTAAGGATCGTGGATGCGAGGAGGCCATGACCCTGAAAGAGTGCATCCCGCGCTGGCTGCTCAAGGTAACGGATGCTGTGATCGTTTCCAATCGTGGGCTGGATCTGAACTGCCTGCCTTTGGGTTATGAGTGGAAGATGTAGCTTATTACCAACGAGTTATACAGTATGGCTTGTTGGTTTGAAAAGTGCTAAGTAGTTGTAAATAGGTTCAAGGCATTGGTATTTTGAGTTGGATTTGGGTTGGAGGACAGATGCCGCAACGTCGGCTCAACGGAGAAATTTGCTGAAGATGACCTTCGGGTTTCTACTCTCCCACGAGCTCGGCGCCAAGCCTGGACAACGAAATAACAACGATTGCGTTGGAATATCGTTGGAGTTGTGCTATTCTCTTCGTGGAGGTTTCACCATGTCCACCACGCTTGCCCGCCCTTCCGCTCTGGCCCTTGTTCCGGGACCGACCTGGAACTCGTTTGAGAAGTTCCGCAAAGGGGGAAATACCACGCTTGAGGAGATCCCCGAGCATGGCGTTGGTACGCTCGTCGGCAAGGGTGTCACTTACCGTGTTCTGCGCGACGCCGATTTCCAGCATCTCGTCGGACTGGCTACGGATGTGCGTCGGCTTCAGCAGGGCCTGAACGTCATTATCCAGGCTGCCAAAGTTGTCGCCAAGCATCCCGATCAGGAACATGTCGAGCTTCTGATTCACTCGGCCGCCTTGTTTGCCGGGTCTCCCGTTTTGCCGACGCGCGACGGGCATGACGCGTTTCAACTGACCCAGGAAGAGATTGATGCGCAGGCTTCGGACGGATTCAATCTGGAGAATGCTGCGATCCCGAGGCCCCGGTTCTAAACATGGCATCGTCACTTGGAGAGCTTGAACGGCAGCTGCGGTCGATCTCGCATAGCGAGGAGGCGATTCAGGCTGTTCAGGCCTTTTCCAATGGGCTGGCTGGCACGAAAGGGCGGCTGGATGTTTGGAACGCGGTGAACGCGATTGTTCGCACTCCGATTGACTACGCCGAAACTTCGGCCCTCGGGTTTGACACCCCAGACGACCGGTTCTCCGTCCTGCAAGGCGACATCGTTCAAACCGAGGCAGGGTATTTCTATGGGGAACGCATCGCGGGAATGCCCAAATTCGCGGTGCTGAATTCGTCCTGTGATCTGGTGCCTGGTAGGACGGCTCATGCGTCGCTGCTCCGCATCCTTCCGATTCGGAAGGACGAGGAGAGGGCCAAGGAGAAGCTGGGCACACTTCTGAAATTCAGCCGGCGCGATTCCATGTATCTGCCCGCGCTGCCGGTCGACACCGAAGATGTCGTGGGCAATGTAATCTCCTTTGAAGGCATTTGTCAGATACGGTCATCTGACCTGCTTCTCGCTAATCGGGCCGCCTCTTTGTCTGTAGTCGGGTGGCGCATCTTTGCCTCCTTCGTCCGAACTGTGATGGCGCGCGCGAACCCTCGCGAAGTTGAACTCCGGATGGCAGTCGAATAATGCCGTCCTTGCCGTCGGCAATTGTCATTGCTATCGTTTCCCGCGCCGGAGCCTTCCTTGCTGAGACAGGGTTAACCAGAGTTGGAACGAAAGCAAGAACGATTGTGAGCCGGTCATTCGAGCGTATATTCTCCCAGGGAGGCGGGTCACTTCATGACGGAACCGAAAATGATTCGTTGCCCCGGCAGTGGGCAGAAGGTGGATGGCCCGGATGAGCCGGATAATACTGTCCAGTGCAGAGTATGCGGCACAAGCTTCTTGCGGATGAAGACCACCACGACAGCCGACGGGAAGAAGGAGTTTTCTGTATCGGAGCACAAGCGCCGAGCCAATCCTCCCCGTCGTAAGGGTGTTCGCACTGCTCCTCCCAGAGGGAGAGGTGGTTCGGGTCGTGGTAGTGGCAGACGCTATTGAGAGCACAAGAAAGTCGGGGACGAAATATGACTAGGGTCACGGACTTCCATTTGGTTAACGAAACAGGCGACAGGGTTCTCTGCGATGCCTATGGAAATAATGTCGCTTTCAAATGCAAGATGTGCGGTCACCCAATGCTGGCGATAGTGTTGCCGAAGCAGAACAGACGCGGGTCTACTCCGAATAACCCTGCTGTATGTCGACACTGTGATTTTCGGGCTTGGGTGGTCGCTGAGCCAACTAAACAGCTACTGCGACTCATGTCCTCAGATTAGGTAATTGCAGTATTAACAATAGGCTCTACCAACTCAGGCCGATTGTTCCGAACGTTCCCCACATCGCTGCTCACCGGCCATGCCTTCATCTCCTCGACGGGGAACGGACGCAGCAAGTCAACTGGTAGCTGTGAAGGGTCTCCCGGCTCCAGCCATCTCACATAGTCTTTAGGGTTGAGAATGACAGGCATACGGTCATGTATCGGCGGACCGTTCTTGGGCTTCATAAGTTCATTCGGGTCTGTGGTGATGATTGTGTATGTATTTCTGCTCTGACCAGTAGCCTTGTCCTTCCATGCCTCCCACAGGCCAGCAAACGCGAACAGCGAGCCATCCTTTAGCGCAATGGCATACGGCTGCTTCGTCTTCGCATCGACTTTCTGCCACTCGTAGAACAGGTCGGCGGGAACGAGACAGCGCCTTCGCTTCATTGCCTCGCGATACGTGGCGCTCGTAGTAACTGTCTCGGCTCGGGCATTGATAGTGGAGTACCCGGCTTTCCCAACTTGCGACCAAAATGGAACGAGTCCCCAACGCATGACGGTCAATTCTCTTTGGCCTGTCTCACTGTCCAGTCTCACAATGGGCTGCAAGGTCTGCGGAGCGACGTTGTACGAAGGCGCAAAGTAGGAATCATCGAAGACGCCGGTATCGTGCGCTTGCATCCACTCAGCGATGCGTTGTTTATCCGCCCGTCTTCCGTATCGTCCGCACATCAAATCGTCTCCGGCTCATCCTCGAAGCAACACGCCGCATCAGCGGGGTTGTTCGCTATTTGCTCCCATGCGGATTCCGTGTCTGGTGCTGAAAGCAGTTCCGACAGGGATTTCGATAGCATCTGCGCCGTGCCTCTTCGCATGAAGAACCTTTTGAATTTGAACTGATGATTCTCGGCTTCTTCCGCAGACTCGGCGTACTGGAGATGGAGCGCTATCAGTTCGCCGTCCTCGGGATAGGGCTCGGCGAGCAGGATACAGCCGTCAGTCTCTGGCATCTCAATTTCCCCTCATCTGACGATTCTATCCAGAATCATCCGCGCCAGCGCAACGCTGTCTGCTATCACTGCCGTTAAACGGGGTGACGACGTGCTGATGTCTGCCTCTTTTGCTAAGCGAACAGCTGCAATGATGGCGGCAGCAATCACTAATGTGGAAGCAAAGCGGTCTTGCATTCGCCTGTCCTGCTCTTCTCTCGCAATCGCCCTCTTCATCTCACCCATGGCGTGTGTCCTTGCGCAATTGCTTGGCGACCAGGCCGTGAGGCTTGCCGAGAAACACTTCACTCGGGAGGTACTGTCTACGCTCACCGCACAGGGAGCAGTTGACTACAGTGGATTGGAAGGGAAAGGACTCAACTCCGGCTGGCACATCTCGCTGGCAGAGCTTGCAAGTGACTACAAACTGTCTTCGCTCCATGATTGGGAAGCCGAATGCCATTCACGGAGTATAGGCGAAAAAAAGGCGAAGATTTGCACAGGCTATGATTCCGCGCTATGCAAGAAATCCTTTTAAAGACTATCTATCGGGCAGCCTGACTTCGGCCTTCGCGATTCCGATGGACCGCGGCCGCCTGAGCGCAACGCTGAGGACTCTCTACCTAGGGTTCAAGGCGGATGGAGAATTCACTGTAGGGCTCTCAGCGCGAACAAGCCGCCTTGCCCTCCAACCCTCTCACCACGGCAGTTGTGCACTCAATCTCCAAATCAAGCGCTCGAAAGCGCCTTGAATCCGGGGTTCTGTCCCCAAAGCAGCCGGCGTATCTGATTGAATTGAAAAGTGAAGATCGGGCCGGACACCAAGAGCAGATAGAATTGCATTTTCACTGCATTCGCGGTTTACCACGACGTCTCTATATGGCACTCTCGAAAACAAGATGGAAACCCTTTGCCGAGTCAAGATTCCCGCACGAGCGGGAAGCGCTGGAGTTCCTTGGCCAGAGCCTGCCCGATAGCGATCCTAATCTCCTCTACACAAACTTCGAGTTCATCGCTGACGACGGCTCAGTTAATGAGGTCGACGCCCTTGTAATCACGCGCGCCGGCGTATTCCTGGTCGAGATCAAGGGCCGCGGCGGGGTTGTTTTTGGCAACCGCCACAATTGGGACTGGGAAAAGGACGGCCACACGCTGTCAATAGACAGCCCTTTGATCCTGACCAACGCGAAGGCCCGCAAGCTTGCAGATCTTATCGGTAAACAGCGATCTTTCAGAAATGAGCGACGACCTTGGATCGAACCTCTGGTCTTCCTCTCAGCCCCTGGAATCAGCGTGCGACTCCCTGAATCGGAGCGCATGCGCATCTGCGAAAGGGAGCCTCGCGACAAAGCCCCTGGAATAATTCCAGCCCTTCTTCAACGCGACTACAATGGCAGCATCCCGGCGCACGGAGTCGCCATCGACCGGCCAACGGCCAAACGGGTGGCTCAGGCGCTCGATGATGCCGGCATACGTCCGTCGCAACGACAACGTCGCGTCGGAGACTATATCCTCCAGCACCTGATAGAAGAGAATCCGATCTTCGCATATCAGGATTTTCACGCTGAGCATCCCACAACCCACGATATTCGTCGCGTGCGGTTATATACGGTGGCGGGTTCCGACGCAACCACGCGTGAGTCTGTTCGTCGAGGAGCCCTTCAGGAATTCCGGATTTTGGAGAGTCTCGACCACCCTGGCATCCTTCATGCACTCCACTTCCAGGAGCACGAACTCGGGCCGGCTATCTTGTTTCGCCGAGAGCCCGATGAGGTCCGGCTCGACCATTTTCTACGCCAGAAGGGAGCAACCCTATCGCTCGAAACGCGGCTCGATCTGGCAAGGCAAATCGCCGATGCCCTCCGTTATGCCCACAGCCATCGAGTGATTCACCGCGCCTTGAGCCCCAAGAGCATATTGGTGGTTCAGCCTGATTCGGAAAAGCCTCAGTTGCGCTTATTCAACTGGCAGGCAGGTCGGCTTATGGCCACGAGTTCTTCCGGTGGCTCTGTTGCCGCTCACAGCACAACTTACCATCCTAGCCAATACTCAGAGGAGTCGTCACTGGTCTACCTGGCACCGGAATCGGTCCTTGATCCTCGTGGCCGGGACCCGATGGCTGACGTCTTCTCACTCGGCGCAATCTCGTTTCACATTTTCAGCGGTAAGCCTCCAGCCGCGAACGCGGCTGAACTGAACCAGTTGCTGACCGAACATAAGGGCCTTCCGCTCGGTGCCGCTCTGGACGGCGCCACTCCACGGCTTCAAGAGCTGATTCGTGAAGCGACCAGTCCTGATCTGCTTTTGCGAACCGAGACGGCCTCGGACTTTCTTGCGGGTATCGACGACGTGTGGGAGGAACTTACAGGGCCAGCTCAGGAATCGCTCGCGAATCCGTTGGATGCAAAGCCAGGCGACGAATTGCCCTTTGGTCTCAAAGTATCTAAGCGGCTGGGCGGCGGGTCCAGTGCGGTCGCGCTCCTGGTGGAGCGCGGCGACGAGACGCTAGTACTGAAAATTGCCCGCCGCGGCGAAGACAATGAGCGTGTTAAGGCCGAACATCGCACTCTCCAGAAACTTACACACCCTCTGATCGTGAAAGAGGGGGACCTGCTGCCTTTCCCGGATGGGCAGTACGGATTCCTCATGGAGTATGCGGGCAAGGGAACCCTGGCGCAGGAGTTGAAAGACCTCGGCCGATTGTCTTTGGAGTTTCTCCAGCGTTATGGCGAAGACCTGCTCCAAGTGGTTCAATACCTGGAGGAAATGGGGGTAGCACACCGCGACTTGAAGCCCGACAACATAGGCATTCAGGAATACGGCAAGCTCCTCCAGAAGCGGCTCAAGATCTTTGACTTCTCACTCTCGAATGCCCCACTCGACCAGGTTCGCGCAGGGACGCCTCCATACCTGGAACCCTTTCTTCAGCTACCCGGCCGGGCCCATTGGGACACGGCAGCAGAACGATATGCGGTTGCAGTGATTCTTTATGAAATGGCGACCGGCACTACGCCGCGTTGGGGAGACGGCCAAAGCGCACCCCATTTGATCGACGCCGAAGTAACAATCGATTCTGACCTCCTGGACGCTCAGGTCAGGGATTCACTTTTTGGCTTCTTTCAAAAAGCCTTCGAGCGGGATTCTCACAGCCGCTATGATAATGCGGCTGACATGCTTGCCGCCTGGCGCGGTGCATTTTCTCAAGCAGCCGCAACCGCCAGTCGCGGCGCAGATGAATTGGCTCAGTCGCTTGCCCTTGAGACCGTCCGCCCGGATACGCTGGTTTCGCAGCTTGGGGTGAGTGCCCGAGCACAGAACACGCTCGATCGTATGGGCGTTTTCACTGCGCAGGATCTAGCCGCTCAGCAACCCGGCCGGTTTTCGAGCCTCCGCGGCGTTGGCAACAAGACACGGCGAGAAGTCATGGACCTGATCGGCAAGCTGAGGCTCCGATTGCCGCAGCCACCGATCCCCGTCCAGACTATTTCGGAACCTGACAAAGAGGTGGCTTCCAATCTGGCGGGCGAGCCATCCGCTCCCACCACCGTCGATGAACTCACTTCAATGCTCATCCCCACGGAGGTTAGCGCGTCCGGCAAGGTGGCTAGGCAAATCTTGGCACAGTTCCTAGAGTTGGACAACGCGTCGAGCGGACCTGCCACTTATCCAACCCAATCCCAGATTGCCGAACGCACACAGAGAGCGCGCGCACAAATTGGGCAGATCCTCACGAAGGCCAGAGAACGTTGGCGGCGCACACCGGCACTGACCACGGTTCGGAACGACCTCGCTGAGTTCATTACAGCTGAGGGTGGCGTGGTGGAGATCGGGGAGCTGGCACAGTTTCTGCTTGCAAGCCGTGGTTCCGATGCCGGTGATCCACTTTCACTACGTCGTTGCGCCGCAGTAGTCCGAGCTGCAATGGAGGCGGAGAGACCTTCAGAGAGCAATCGTTTCGAAGAAAGTCGCCGAAATGGGCGCTTCCTCGTGGCACGGTCAGAGGAACCGTACGGGGAAGTTGCATTAGACTATGCCGAACGTCTTGGTGCCACCGCTTTTCAGTTGGCGAACGCCGACCCTCTTCCTGCTCCGGTACGCGTGCAGGAGTCATTACGAGCTGTGTCTTCAACGCTCCCTTCCATGAGGAATGACCGCTTGGTACGTTTGGCTGCCGTTGTGGCCCAGGTGGCAGTCTCTCCACGTGGTGAGCTATACCCGAAAGGCTTGGACGCACTCCGCGCGTTAAAGCTGGCTCAATCAGCCTTCGCCGGTCTGTCCCGCGTTACTCCCGATGAACTCCGATCTCGCGTGCATGAACGATACCCGGATGCCGCCGAACTTCCGGATCGACCTCTCCTGGACGAGATGGTGCGCGACGCAGGTCTCACCCTCATCTGGCAGGAGTCGCAAGCAGTATATGCGTCGCCGGCGCCGCCCGTAACCCACACCTCCGTCAGCCTTCACCGTCAAGAAACGGTCGTTTCGGCCTCGGCATTTGTTCCTCCCATCGAAGTGCCACTAGAGATCGAGCAGGCTCTGCAGTTCGAGCGGCGGCTTCAGGCTGCCTATAGCGCTGCCAGTTACCTCGTCTTGGCCACCGAACCCAAAGTTTGCTATCTCAAAGCTGCACTGGAGAACATCTCCCGCCACTTCCCGATGGCGGTGTTCCATTGTGAGCGCGAGATGATTTCAGCTCTTCATGTCGAGTCAGAGAGAATGCGTGTCAGGTCATGGGAAGTAATTCTGCGAGCGGACGCTGCACCCCGCGACAGTCGAGATGGCCAAAAGCTCCTGGAACTCGCCGAGCGAGCTGCCCAAACAGTTGCGAATCAGCTGCGCCAGCGCAAGGAGCCCACACTAGTGGTGTACCCCGGATTATTGGCACGGTATGGACAGCTCAAGATCTTAGATGAGATGCAGGATGCGTTAGGTGCTCACAGCCTATGGTTGCTGGTGGGCAGTGAAGGGCGAGGGAATCCCCCCAGCTCAGAAAAGCAGACAATTCCGGCGCGCCCGAGCCAGTGGGCCTGGATTCCGGAGAAATGGCTGGACAATGATTTTCGCAAGTACCGAACAGGTCCCCAATCTTCCAATAGAAAGAGCCCGCACGCATGATTGATGAACTGCGCCTCCGTGAAGGCTTACAACGGCTCTTGCGCGACACCGAGGCCGCCATCCGCGAGCGGATTGGCGACGAACCCTCAGTCGCGGCACAGTTGAAGGCACGCCATGCTGCTGCCGTCCAAGCCGGACGGACCGCTGGATCTGCTGCCGGCTACACCAGTTTTTCCGATGACGCCATCACCCAGGCGGCCGCACACTGGCTGCTGGGATGCGTCTTTGTCCGGTTTCTTGAAGACAATGGCTGGCTGGACGAGCGGAACAGGAAGGTGGCCTGGATAGCTGGATCTTCCGACCGGCTTGCCATCGCCAAAGACCGGAGGACGCTGTTCCTTCGCCCCAACCCCGAACTCACCGACCGAGATTACCTCCTGCACGTATTCGCCGAGGTCGCAAAGCTCCCTGGCATCGCGGGTCTCTTCGATCCAAGGCATAACCCGCTCTACTCGCTCCAGCCGACAGCCCAAGGCGCTGCGAAGATTCTTCAGTTCTTTCAGAAATTCAACTTGGACTCGAACCAGCTTGAATACGACTTCAGCGATCCTTCACACGGTACCCGGTTTCTTGGCGACCTCTACCAAAATCTGTCTGAGTCCGCCCGCAAGCGATATGCACTCCTCCAGACTCCGGGCTTCGTCATCGACTTTATTCTGGACCGGACGCTAACTCCGGCTCTCGACGCCTTCGGACTCGAGACTGTCAGGATGATTGATCCGGCGTGCGGCAGCGGGCACTTTCTGTTGGAGGCTTTTGCCAGACTTCTCCGGCTTTGGCAGAACAAAGAGCCAGCGACGAATCCGCCGGCGCTCGTTCAGAAGGCGCTGGATGCTGTCTACGGTGTCGACCTGAATCCGTTTGCGATTGAGATCACGCGGTTCCGGCTACTGATTGCTGCGCTGGAGTCGAGCGGCATTGAACGGTTGAAGGATGCTCCGAACTTCACATTCAATCTTGCCGCTGGAGATTCCCTCTTGCACGGGGAACGCATTGGAGGCGGCGGCATCCAGCGCGGCCTGCTGGAAGACCGCATGGAGCACTATTACGATGCGGAAGATGCGGCAGAACTCCACCGCATCCTCAGTCAGCCGTACCATGTCGTAGTTGGAAACCCCCCGTACATCAACGTCAGCGACCCAGTCCTTCGCGAGGCCTACCGGAGCCGTTTCTCAACTTGCCATGGCAAGTACCAATTAGGTGTGCCGTTCACGGAGCGCTTCTTCGACCTCACACTGCGGAGCAATTCACGAGACGAAGGCCCTGCCGGCTGGATGGGGATGATCGCTTCAAACGCCTTCATGAAGCGATCATTTGGTAAGAAGCTCATCGAGCGTTTTCTGAACAAGCTAGACCTTACCCACGTTATCGACGCAAGCGGAGTCTATCTGCCGGGGCACGGAACTCCCACCGCGATCATGCTCGCACGCCATCAGGTGCCTGTCTCAACGTCAGTTCGAGCCGTGAGAGGGATTCGTGGGGAGACCTCTGAGCCCACTAATCCAGAGTTAGCTCCGGTGTGGAGTGAAATCGTCGCACATTGTGACGATCCAGGGTTCGTTGGTATTTGGGTAAGTATTGCAGATGCACCGAGAACCGCCTTTGATCGATATCCATGGTCTATAGGTGGAGGAGGTGCGGCCGAACTTAAAACTGCGATTGATGAGGATGCCGATACTCGTCTGGAATCCCTGACGCAATACAACGGAATCACGGCTGTTGCAGGAGAAGGCGAGGTATATGTTCAGGCCGACCCGGGAGTGTACCATCGGTCCAAAGTTGAAATGACTGCGCAAATCATTGAGGGAGAACAGATCAGAGACTGGAGTCTTGCCTCTCCATATTCGAGCCTTTGGGTTTACAACGAAAACTTTCAACTCGTGGCGCTTGAGAACTTGCCATATACTGCGAAATTCCTATACCCGTTCAAAGCCAACTTGTCTCGGCGCAAGCGATTTGGCGTTCCGATGCTATCCAAGGGCCTAACATGGTACGAATGGCAGGAGCTTTATCCTACCAAGCTGCGCGAAAGACGCTCCATTTCGTTCAGTGAAATCACCTCGCATAACCATTTTGTTTTTGATCAAAAAGGCTTCGTCTTTGACAATACGACACGCGTTATCAAGCTGGGAGCGGACGCGTCCGAGGAACAGCACCTTGAGCTTCTCGGTCTTCTGAATTCATCAACCTCATGCTTCTGGCTTAAGCAAATATGCTTTCCGAAGGGTGGCGATCACGTCGGCACCGAGGGTGCACGTGTCACAAAGAACCAGTGGGAAGAGCGGTACGTATTCGACAGCACCAAGCTCAAGCAGTTCCCGATTCCGGAAGAAAAGCCACTCTCCATCACGAGGTTGATCCAGGTCGAGGCCGATGCACGGTCGGTGCTCCTGCCGGACAAGCTATGCGCAATTCAGGTTCCCACGCGAGAGCTGCTTGGCACCGCCCGTGACCAGGCATGGAATAATCTCGGGCGCATGATCGCTCTTCAAGAGGAACTCGACTGGCAGTGCTACCGCTTGTACGGAATCGTGGACGAGGAACTTACATTGCCTGCTGATCGAGTGCCGAATCTGAACCTTGGCGAGCGCGCCTTCGAGATTGTGCTGGCCCGTGCAATTGAAGAGCCCCTCTGGTTCGAACGCCACCATTCGACACCGATTACGGAGATTCCATCTCACTGGCCCGAATGCTACCGCAACCTGGTCGAGAAGCGCATAGCTCTAATTGCAACGAACCGCGACCTCGCGCTGATCGAACGCCCGGAGTACAAGCGCCGCTGGAATCTGCCTTCCTGGAAGGAGATGGAGTCTGTAGCGCTGAAGAGGTGGCTGCTGGATCGGATGGAAGCAAACCCGATCTGGCATGAGTACAGACTTGTCTCCTGCGCCCAACTGCGCGATGCTCTCTCGCGGGATGCTGATTGGGTATCTGTTGCCGATCTTTACAATGGGAACCCGGTCGAGAACCTGGAAGGGTTTGTCGCCCGCCTGGCGACTCCTGAGGCTGTTCCCTTCCTTCCCCCCCAACGCTACACGGAATCCGGGCTGCGCAAGCGGGCAGAATGGGAAGAGGTCTGGCGGCTCCAGCGCGAAGAGGATGCCGGCCAGCAGGTCAACATTCCCTTGCCTCCGAAGTACGGCCCAAAGGACTTCCAGAAGGGGGACTACTGGCGGCTTCGCGGCGGCCTCGACGTTCCCAAGGAGCGTTTTAGCCTTTATCCAGGCCTGGAGCGAGATTCCGATCAGACTCCCGTATTGGGTTGGGCAGGCTGGAACCACCTGGAACGGGCCCGCGCGCTTGCCACTCATTACCAGCGCATGAGAACCGAAGAAGGATGGGAGCCAAGCCGTTTGAAACCGATCCTTGCAGGTGTGCTTGATTTGAAACCATGGCTAATTCAGTGGCACAACGAACTCGACCGCGAGACGGGTGAAAGATTGGGGCAGTACTTCGCGCAGTTTGCTGAAAGCCAATGTCAGGAGTTGGGCTTCTCTCCGGAGGAGGTTCGCGCGTGGCAGCCGAACTCGACGGCTGGCCCTGGGCGGCGAGCCCGCAGGAGAATGCAATGAGCACGACATCGAATAATGCTGTCCCGACACTGAGAGATCTCTTCGAACTGCCCGAGCACGTGAACCCGGGCGACTTCGTTCTGAAACTCTCCGAGGTTGTGGATCACCCGGATCAAGCGCTAAAGGACTATGTCGTCACCGACCAACTGGCCAAATGCTTCGACGATGCTTTGGCCCTGGTTCAATCTGGCCTTGCCTCAAACGAGAGCAAGGCAACTTACCTCCATGGCAGCTTCGGCGCCGGCAAAAGCCACTTCATGGCGATACTGTACCTGCTCCTGCAGGGAAACGCTGCCGCGCGCTCCATTGAGAAGCTTGCTCCAGTCGTGACGAAGCACAACCGCTGGGCTCAGGGGAAGAAGTTCCTGCTGGTGCCCTATCACATGATTGGCGCCGACAGCGTGGAGCAACGTCTGTTGGGTGGCTACTACGACCTGGTGACGAAGCTCCATCCAGATCGGCCGCCCGCGGGGCTCTTCCCTTCCGATTCTCTGATTGCCAACGCGCGTACACTGCGTTCCCAGATGGGAGACACTTCGTTCTTTAAGGCACTCAACGGCTCAGCGAGTGAGGACTGGGGCGAGATGGAGGGCGATTGGGACTCAGTCAGCTTTGAGACTGCCTGCCGTGCAGGAGGGGGCTCAGCCGATCGCACGCGGCTTGTAGATGCGTTGGTGAGAAGTTTATTTCCCGCTGCCAGGGAGACTGCTGGCTTCGTCAGCTTGGACGATGGTCTCTCAGTATTGAGCCAACATGCCAAGTCACTCGGCTACGACGGGGTCATCCTCTTCCTGGACGAGCTGATCCTTTGGCTGGCATCCCGGTCCGGCGACACCGCCTTCGTAAACCGGGAAGCGCCAAAACTTGTGAAGCTTGTAGAGGCGGGTGCTGGCAGTCGGCCGATCCCCATCATTAGCTTCATTGCGCGGCAACGAGATTTGCGCACACTCATGGGCGAACATGCCCTTGGCGCGGAAGTTCGTAATTTTGAGGATGCTCTCGCGTACTTCGAAGCTCGCTTCAGCAAAATCACTCTCGAAGATCGCAACCTCGCTGCAATCGCTCGTCATCGAATCTTGAAACCCAAGAACGACACGGCGCGCCTCCTGATTCAGCAGGCCTTCGCTAAGGTGCGGCGGGAACCGGAGTCGGTCCGGGATATTCTCCTCACGAGTGAAAGCAACATTGAAGACTTTGAACAGCTCTATCCGTTTAGCCCAGCGCTTGTGAAGACGCTGGTCGTGGTCTCGTCGGCGCTACAGAGGGAACGGACCGCGCTGAAGATCATGATGCAGTTGCTGGTCGAGAACCAGGACAGCATGAGGCTGGGCGAACTGGTCCCGGTCGGCTCGCTCTTCGCCGCAATGCTGGATGGGCATGACGCTTTCAGTCAGGAGCTACGGCACCAGTTTGAAAAGGCGCGGAAGCTATGGGAACAGAAGCTCCGTCCGGCACTACTTCGTTCCGCTGGCCTGACAGAGGAGCAACTTCTTCAAGCATCGCCGGACGACCCAGCCGCCCGGCGATTCCGAACCGATGAGCGTATCGTCGGGACTCTGGTCTTATCGGCTCTTGCACCCGAGGCGGAGACGCTCCGCGGATTAACACCCAGAAGGTTGGCGGCACTCAACTATGGAACAATCAAAGTTCCGTTGCCTGGTGGCGAACCGGCCGTAATTGAACAACGCTGCCGAGCGTGGGCGGCGGAGACGGGCGTGGTGAAGTTCACAGGAACAAGTGTCGATCCGATCATCAGCTTACCGCTTTCGGATGTAGACACCAGCGCGATTCTGGCCAATGCGCAGCATGAAGATAATGCCGGCAACCGACTGCAAAAGGTGCGGCAACTCCTCTTTGACGAGTTGAACATCAAATATGAAAGTACTTTCGAGATTTGCCATAGGGTGATTTGGCGTGCTACGCCGCGCGAAGTGGAAGTTCGGTTTGCTAACGTCTGGGAGGCCGATAACACCGCATTGCAGTCCGACGGCGATATCTGGCGAGTCCTCGTTGACTTCCCATTTGATCGTGACCACCACACCCCTTTTGACGACCTGAACCGGTTAGAGCAATTCCGACGCTCGAATCGGGAGGGCTCGCGCACTCTGGTGTGGCTGCCGTGTTTTTTTAGCGAAGGGCTGAAAACGGACTTGGGCCGCTTTGTGGTCTTGGAATTTCTGCTTTCAAACGATGACCGCCTTCGCCAATACAGCTCCCACTTGTCGCTGGCTGATCGGGCCGAGGCAAAGACGGTTCTTGCGAACCAGCGCGACCAATTGAAGGAACGTCTCCGTCGTGCGCTGCGAATGGCGTATGGCGTGATGAACGCAGAAACGGGCATCCTCGACGAAGGTCTGCAATTGGACAAGGAGCAGCAGTTCCAGTCACTGGATGCTTCGGTGACCGTTCGTCCCCCCGCCGCGGCAGACCTCCGATCTGCACTAGACAATCTGATCGAGCAAGCTTTGGATGGTCAATATCCCGCGCATCCGAAATTCAACAAAGACGACATGACACTTTCGAATGCACTAGTTCAGCAGGCGTTCGACAAGATATGTGAGGCGATGGAGGCGCCTGACAGCCGGGTGGCCATCGACCGCGACGTCCGGAAAAAGCTTCGACCCCTTCTCGATCCGCTCGAACTAGCTTATGTCGCCGAGCAGTTCCTTGCAGTGAAGACAACTTGGTTCGATCGGTTCGACCCGCGCGAGGCGCAATTGCCGACTCGTACGGCCACCGTCGGCCAACTCCGCCGGTGGATGAACGAGCCAACGCCGATGGGGTTACCGCCCGTTCTGGAAAACTTGGTAATCCTAACGTATGCTCGCCAGTCGAGCCGAATGCTGACTCTCCAGGGGATTCCGATGCCCGAATCCCTCACAAGCTTGCGAAACGAAGTGATTCTGGAACGACAGGCGTTACCCGAGCAGGCAGTTTGGGAAGAGGTCGCTTCTTATGCCAGCCATATCTTCGGTGTGACATTGCAGCCACTGCCCAAGCTGGCAAGCCTGCAAAAGTTGGATACGGAAATTCGTGAGCTCCTGTCGAAGCACTCCGGCGAGGTGGCGAACTATCTAGGCAAGCTGCGGACCACGCTTCCGAAGATCTGTGGTGGCTTTAATGACCTGCCCAGATTCAAAACCGCGGACAGTGTGAACGCTCTCTGCGTCGTGATTCAGCAAACTCGGAAGCCACTGGATCTGTTCGAAGCAATTCGCAAAGGCAAGATGGAGACTTCTGCGGCAGGGATGGGTGTAGTTTTCAAACAGGCCTCGCTAATTCACAGAGCTCTGGACCAGATCCGTCTCGATGTTTTCGATCCCCTCGGACAGGTAAGGGATGAGCCACGTGCGTCAGTGGCTCAGGGTTTGCGGCGGCAGATTCAGGAGGCACTCGAAGCAGACGAGCATGTTACATCACTCGATGGCGTGGTGAGACGGTGGTTGGATGACGCAATGAAACTGTTGCTGGACCGCCCAGCGCCGCCAGCACAGCCCCCGCAAGCTTTTCCTTCCCAGCCGGAACCACCTATCGTGACGCCTCAACCAGTTCAACCCGGACAGAAGGTTCTGACAGGCTCGCGGCATGCGTCCGGGCTCGGAGGGTGGAAGTCCATCACCGAGGAGATTGAACGTGAACTGACAGAAGACGCGGAACTGGAGATTTCCTGGCGGATCACAAAGAAGCGCGAATGATAGAGTCGTTACTAATCTCGCAAGTCGAACCACTACGCTCCAAGGTAAAACCGGGCGAAGTGATCGGCATATTTAGCACCAGCCGATGGCAAGGCGGTGAGACGGTGACTCTTGCCCAAGAGACCTGGCGAGTTGCTCAATGCGACTCGGTGTTGGCTTTGCGCGATCGGTTGTCGGAAGACGCATCATTGCCTCTCATCGTTGTTACTCCACGTGATATCACCGAAGTCGGGGATGACATACGGGCCAGGCTCCACAAGCAACGTCTGTTCGCTGTCGATCCTTGGACCCTTTTGATGGCACGGTTTAAGGCGAGGCTGTTAGATCCGGCATTGCGTCCGCAGCCAGAATTGGCAGAGGCGGCTCTGGAAGCACTGGGACAATCTGCACCAAACCCAGTGCCAAGCGGGGTATTGACGCCAGAGGCCGTTTGGCAAGTTGTCGTCAGCCAAGAGCTTGGACTGGAAAACGCGCGTCCCGATGTTCAGGAGCTTCTGGAGTGGCTGGCCACTGATTCTGCATTTGTTCGGTGGCAGTCACTTGATGAAACACTTCGTGGAAGCCTTCGGGCTTGGTTCGTGCTGAATCTAGGCGAGATAGCAGCTCTTTTGATCCAGAGTCTGGAGTCCGGCTTTGGAACTGAAGCATTGGCTCTAGGACTAGCCCTTGGTGCCCTGCGTCAGGAGCCCCTTGATGCGCAGGCCCGTGTGGCGCTTGGGACGGCACAAGGAAGACTGGAGCGGTATACGGGCAATCAGCCTATCAGTTCTACCCTCATTCGCCAGTGGAACGAGGCAAGTGAACAGTGGGCCACCCGCCATTGCGGTTTGGGCAAGGCAAATGAGGTGCGAGATAAACTCGCGCAGGCGGATAGAATCCTGGAGGCAATCGGAGCGAGCGAGTATGCAGAGGCGAGTAAGTGGTCACCGCTCGGGTTCCAACAGCGTTTGATTGAATTCGCCGCGGCACTGAACGGCGGCGATGCTTCCCAGTTGAAGTTGACATTTGCGGCGATCAGTTCCCATGAGGGCGCACGCCATCTGGAAGAACTGCGCGGACGGCGCGATCGAACGGAGATGGCAGTACGATTGTTTCGGTGGCTAAACCGAACTGGTGAGCCTGCCGCAACTCTGGATGCAGCCGCCGAGCAGTACTTTTCCGAAGCATCATGGGTAGATTGGGCCAGGCACAAATTGCTGGCTGGCGACGAGCCAGAGGCAGTCGGCCGAAGCTACAGACACCTGTTTAATCTGGTAACGGTTAGGCGCGAGCACGAAAATCGAGGATTTGCAGGGCTTCTGGCTGCGGCAACATTGGCAGACCGGTCTGGCTCCAGAACGATTCCTGTCGAAACCGTTCTCGCGAAAGTGGTTGCGCCGCTTGCGCGCAAGGCGCCCGCAGGCGTGCTGGTCGTAGTGATGGATGGATTGAGTTGGGCCGTGTTGCGTGAACTGAGTTCAGACTTGGTGAGGCACGGCTGGCTGGAATGGGCCTCTGTGGATGGGGCTTCCTTTGGCTCAGCTCTTGCAGCCCTTCCTTCAATCACGTCATTCTCGCGAGCCAGCCTGCTCTGCGGATCTCTCGTCTCTGGTGGTCAGGCTGTCGAAAAGCGAGGCTTCGAAGAGCATGGAGAACTCCGTGCTGCCGGCAAGTCCACGTTTCCGCCGGTTCTATTTCACAAGGATGAGGTCGGGGCCAGCGGCGGCGACCTCGCCGAGGTTGTCCGTCTGGAGATTCGGAACCCAAACCGTAAAGTCGTTGGCACGGTTGTGAATGTCGTGGACGATTCACTCGATGGGCCCGAGCAATTAGCAATTCGGTGGAGTCTGGAACAGGTGCCTGTGCTACGAGCGTTACTGAGCGAAGCCCGCGACGCGGGACGAGTAGTGATCCTCCTAAGTGATCACGGGCATGTGCTCGATCAAGGATCGAAGTTGGACCGTCGACAAGATGCGTCAGATCGCTGGCGCTCGGTCGTAGTTGATCAGCCCCCCTCTGGGGACGAGTTGATGGTGACGGGCCGTCGTGTGCTCGCTGACGGTCAACATTTCATCTCCCCGGCCATTGAGTCTATCCGTTATACGCCTAATCGTCGTCTGGGGTACCACGGCGGCCTAACGCCGCAGGAGTGCCTCGCGCCAATTTCTGTGGTCGCCCCATCTGTCACGGAGATAGATGGCTGGCAGGTTCAGGCACCCGTTGCGCCTGATTGGTGGCTTGAGAATGCTGGCGAAGAGTCGGTGACGTTGCCACGCATCACGCAGCGAAAGGGAAAACCCGTGGCACGCCCCCCACTTCCACTCTTCGAAAACGTGGAAAAGCCAGGGGATTCTGTTGCGGCACTGATGGCATCAGAGGTATTCGTACAACAGATGGAAGTATTTGGGGGTAGGCTGAAGAGTGAACAGGTGGAACAAGCGCTGCGTGTTCTCACCGAGCGAAATGGTGTGCAAATGAAGCCGGCATTAGCGCAGCGATTGGCGGTCCCGCCGATTCGAGTCGACGGATTGCTGGCGTCCCTTCAGAGAATTCTAAATGTCGATGGGTACCCAGTACTCACCATAGATTCATCCCAAACCGTGCGCTTGAATCTGACGCTACTGAAAGAGCAGTTTGCGCTGACCGAGGTTGCAAAACCATGACAGTGAGTCGACAGCGAAGAAGAGAGACCATCGATGCACTGCGAGCAGGCACAGTTCCTCGCCGCGGCTTGGACCTTCTCGCGGTTGGCATGGATCGATTCGAATCCGCGATCGACGGAGAACTGGAAGCTTCACGTGCAGGCTCAGGTGTCCTAAAAGCGGTCCGCGGCGAATATGGGAGTGGGAAGACCTTTTTTGCACGGTGGTTGCTGGAGCGCGCAAAACGCATTGGATTCGCGGTCTCTGAAGTACAGATCAGCGAAACTGAGACTCCACTCCATCGCCTGGAAACCGTCTATCGCCGACTGATGGAGCGTCTCTCGACCGCGGACCAGGATCATGGGGCCTTCCGTAGCATTGTCGATTCCTGGTTCTTTGCGCTGGAGGAAGATGTTCTGGCTGAAGCAGGGGACCATGCCCCAGATCAGGCTGAACTCTTGGTAAAGACTTCCGAGTTAATGGAAAAGCGCCTGGCTTCGATCACGCAAATCGCACCAGCCTTTAGTGCAACTCTCCGAGGTTATCGTGCTGCAATGGCGGCGAGCGACAACGCTACTGCGGAGGCGTTACTTGCGTGGGTCTCCGGACAACCGAACGTCGCAGCAGCCGCCAAACGGGCTGCCGGAATAAAGGGCGACGTGGACCATTTCGGTGCGCTCTGTTTCCTACAAGGGCTTCTTGTAATGCTCAGGGATAGTGGCTTCTCTGGCCTCGTGGTTGTATTGGACGAAGTGGAGACACTGCAGCGCGTCCGCGGTGACGTTAGGGAAAAGGCACTCAACGCTCTGAGACAACTAATTGATGAGGTCCACAGTGGCCGGTTTCCTGGCCTATACCTGCTGGTCACAGGTACGCCGGCATTTTTTGATGGCCCACAAGGAATTCAGAAGCTGCCTCCGCTTGCCCAGCGGTTGCATGTTGATTTCGGAGCAGAGCCACGGTTTGACAATCCTCGCGCGGTCCAGGTTCGACTAAGGAACTTCGATCTGCCAGCGTTGGTTGAGGTTGGTTGTCGAGTCCGCGATCTTTTTGCCGATGGCAGTGAATGCGGAGATCGAGTACGCAAATTGGCCGATGACGCATACGTGAAGGATTTGGCACGCGCACTCACTGGCAGACTCGGTGGTAAGGTGGGATTGGCTCCCCGACTCTTCTTGAAGAAACTTGTTGGAGAGGTTCTTGATCGCATCGAGATCTTTACTGATTTTGACCCACGACGGAACTATGAACTGACGCTTTCCGGCGCCGAGATGAACCTAGACGAACGGGAAGCCGCCACTGTGGATGACATTGAGCTGAGTTTGTGAGCGCATTCGACAAGCTACATCCTTCGGTCCAGCATCATGTGGTCAATTCACTGGAATGGAGATCGCTGCGTCCCCTTCAGGAGCGCGCGATCGATCCTGTGCTCTCAGGAAAGAATTGCCTGCTGCTCGCACCAACCGCCGGGGGCAAAACAGAAGCAGCAGTTCTTCCCCTCTTGTCTCAAATGCTGTCTGAGGATTGGCGCGGGCTTTCTGTTCTGTATGTGTGCCCGATTCGTGCACTGCTGAACAATCTGGAACACCGGCTCTCGTTCTACGCTGGGCTGGTCGGCCGGACCTGCGGCCTCTGGCACGGAGATGTGGCCCAGGCGGCGAAAGCCAAGACCCTCGCAGAGCCCCCGGATATCCTACTGACCACGCCGGAGAGCCTGGAAGCGCTGTTGATTTCTCGGCGGACGGATCGGTTCTTCTTCTTCGGATCGGTGCGCGCAATTGTCGTTGACGAAATCCATGCGTTCGCGGGAGATGACCGAGGATGGCATCTCCTTGCCGTCCTTGAACGCATTTGCCATATTACCAAGCAGGACATGCAACGCATTGGATTATCGGCAACGATCGGGAATCCCAAGGAGCTTCTGCTCTGGCTCGCTGGCGATTCAGGTCGTGAATCCATCATCGTGGCACCTCCTGATGCTCCGCCTCCAGAGGCAGACGTCGCTATCGACTTTGTTGGCAACCTCCAAAATGCAGCCAAAGTTCTGAAGATTCTTCATAGGGGTGAAAAACGGCTAGTGTTCTGTGACAGCCGCGCCCGTACTGAAGAACTTGCCACCCTACTGCGATCTGAAGGTGTTCCCACGTTCGTCTCCCACAGTTCGTTGAGCGCGGAGCAGCGTCGCGACGCAGAAACCGCGTTTCGTGAAGCACGAGACTGCTTGATTGTAGCCACAAGCACATTGGAGTTGGGCATCGACGTCGGGGATTTAGATCATGTCATCCAGCTAGACGCTCCGGGGACTGTGTCATCGTTTCTTCAGAGACTCGGGAGAACAGGCCGGCGAACAGGTACGCGGCGCAACTGCCTCTTCCTTGCAACCTCGCGGGCGGCCCTCTTGCAAGCAAGTGCGCTCGTTCTGCTTTGGCGTGAGGGATATGTTGAGCCGTTGTCCCCGCCTCCGCAGCCGCTTCATGTCGTCGCACAGCAGTTGATGACCCTGGTGCTACAGCAAGGTGGAATTGGGCGGAACGCATGGAGGGAATGGCTGCTGAGTCTCCTTGCCCCCATGCAAATCACCGAAGACGATGTAGAGGGCGTACTAGCCCACATGCTGTCGCGCCAAATATTAGTGCAGGACAGCGGAATTCTAGGGATGGGACCGGAGGGCGAGCGGCTATATGGAGGCAAGAACTTCATGGAGCTGCTGTCTGTCTTCGACACACCGCCCGTTTTTACAGTGTTCTCAGGCCCGCGGAACCTAGGTAGTGTGCATCCGCTGTCATTTAAGCGATCAGACGGCGAGCCCGCAGTCCTTTCGCTTGGCGGACGCGCATGGAAGGTAACGGACATAGACTTCAAACATAAGACGGCTCATGTGGTGCCCTCCGAATACGCCGGCCGTTCTCGCTGGCTTGGCGAGAGTCAGCCACTCAGCTACGAGATGTGTCAGGCAGTCCGGAGAATACTTCTCGGTGGTGGCCCCAAGAAGGAGTGGTCCAAACGGGCCGCCGCTGAAATTGACCAGGCTCGCGAAGTAGCTAACTGTGTTGCCCAGGACGGCCTAGTGATCGAGGTCGAAAAAGAAAAAGGGCGGACGGTCTGGTGGACATTCGCTGGATTGCACGCGAATTCCCAGCTGGCTGGCACGCTCACGTCCTGCGGGAGCAGGGCGGATAACCTGTCGATCACGCTAAGCGAGGTCGTCCCTCCGGTGGCTTTTCGGAGGCAGCTTGAGGTGGGTTCCGCTGGAATTGAACCATCTAGGTTAGGCCAGGAAGATATCGTGAAATTTCAGGAGTGTGTTCCACTGCAATTGCTTACTCAAATGCAGGCAAATCGATTAAGCGACAACCTAGCTGTTGAAGCCTGTCGAACTGCCATCATGATTTTCCGAGAGCCTTTGCGAGATCCTCTCGCATTTAGCCGAGAGGATAGCAGTGGTCCCGAGCCCGACTCACCTCCGTTGTAATCAGCGATTTGAATTCAATTGCCTTGATATGCCCGTTCGATTCTGGCAATATTGAAGGCAAAGTAGCAGGTTGCTATGCGAGTCGCGGTCTCCCCCACCCTTCGCATTGCTACCGGATTGCTTCTGGCCGTCCTTCTGAGTGTTGTCGGGTATCAAGTTTTCCGGCAGTCGAGTTTCTACGCTCCAGAGGCGCTGCTGAAGCAAGCCGATGAGATGTCGTGGCTCAACAGCTGGATAGAGGCAGAACCTCTTTACCGACAAGCCGAACAGGAATTCACTCGGAGGCATCAGCTCTCAAAGGCCCTTTGCGCGCGTGTCAGCCAGATGCCGGCGCACAGCGAATCCTCCACTTCGATCCCAAGCCAAATTGCTCTGCTTCGACAGGATCTGGATCTCCCGGAAGCGAAGGATCCTGAAACACGTCTTCGCATCCTG
>Ga0181516_10000955_pt1 | contig 23519 bp, 15 predicted proteins | sample PEATcosm2014_Bin_25_FD_121104 | JGI IMG/M metagenome (GOLD analysis project Ga0181516, IMG submission 121104) | Peatland microbial communities from MTU Mesocosm Facility, Houghton, MI, USA - PEATcosm2014_Bin01_10_metaG | ecosystem: Environmental > Terrestrial > Soil > Wetlands > Peat | place... | reverse complement strand
TTGGCTTTCGCCAGGTTTTGTGTTGAGTTATGTCCGTGGGTATTGGTGTTGGTTTGTGTTTTCATACAACCTAGGTGTAGCGCCGTTTCGCTCACCCGCCAATACCCATGCCATCTATTTTCATTCGTCAGGAGCAAAACTACAACTATGCCGCGCCTACGGCGCTTGCATTACCGTCCACGCCCATTTGATTCAACCCGTTCCGGGTTGATTTCCATTTTGTTCGATTACCCGGCGTAGTCCATTCATCCGCCTTCATCTGATTTCGGCGCGGCGGGTCGGCCAACGCAGGGCTGGATGATAAAATCCCGTTGGGATTTTTGAAAAAACATCAAAAATGGGGCTTTTTGCCCGCACGAATCGAAAAACGGCCGCACGGATGGGAAAATCGCCGCACGGACGGGAAGTTGGCCCGCACGAACCGGGAGATCGTCCGCACGGATTGAAAAATGGCCGCACGGACCGGAAAACGCCCGCACAGAACGGGAAATCGGCGCACGGAAATGGAAATTGCCCGCACAGACCGGCAAATCTCCCGCACGAAGCGATTTTCCGTCGCACGGAGTCTTTGCGGTTATCGCCTGGCCGCTGTAATCTCGTCGCAAATGAGTTCCGATTCTCCAGCCTCCGCCGGTCAGCCGCAGCCGTCACGGCGATTCAGGCTGGCGTTGAGTTTGCTTGCCGTCGCGCTGGCGCTGCTGGCGTTCGAGGCGTTTTATTATTTTTCCGCGCCGCCGCTGGATGAGGAGCAGAAGGCGCTCGCCGCCTGGGAAGGCGTCCGCGCGCCGGATTTTTCCGTGACCAACGTGGATGGCCAGACCGTCCGGCTCGCGGATTTGAGGGGCAGACGGGTCATCGTCAATTTCTGGGCGACGTGGTGCGCGCCATGCCTGGAGGAACTCCCGAATTTCATCAGGCTGCGCGCGGAGACTTCGCCGACAAACGTCGTCATCCTTGGCTTGAGCACGGACGACGCGGTGACGCAGAAAACTTTTGCGCAGCGGAACGGCGTCAATTATCCGCTGGCCGTCCTGCAAAACGTGCCGTCGCCGTATCGGGACATCGCGAAAATCCCGGTGACGCTGGTGATTGACCGGAACGGCGTGATTCAACACGTTGTTTTTTCGGCGCAGGATTTCCGGACGTTGAAGCAATTTGCAGTGGAACCGGATTTTGCCGGGGCGGCCGGCGCCGCGCCTGCTGCGGGCGGGCGATGATTGAAAAGACAAAACCCGGCAATTACGCCGGGTTTTGCAAAGCCACGGGAAGCTCGAGTTTCGTTCGAGGACGTTTACGCCGGGCGGCTGCCGGCCAATTTTCTGGCGCGGTGCCACCGGGTCACGAGAATGGCCACAAACATCAGCCCAAACACCACCAGCGCCACATCCACCGGTTCGGGCACCTCGACGGTCAGGCTCCAGTCAACAAGTTGATTGGAATATTTACTGTTATTGTCCCACAGGATCAGCGACCAGGTATTGTCCGGACTCAAGCCATTGAAATTTGAAAAATTCACGTCATAAACGGAATTGCCGTTTACGTCCGTGTAAGTTTCCACCGGATTGAAGGCAACATAAGGGGAATTTGCGCCGGTGCCCAGCGTCAACTGTCCTTGGATGCCACTGCCATCTGCATAAAGCTCATCCCCAGCGGCAAATGTGAGTGTCAGCTCGATGTTGTAAATTGGCGGCAGCGTCTGTGTGCTTAAATTTATCTGCGAGCCCAGCGCAAAGTAGTTTTTGCTGTCCACGAAATAGCCGGTCGGGATCACGTTGCCCGGCTCGTCGGTCGAACTCGTGGTGAACGTGGTGTAAACCCCGGCTTGGGCCGCGACGCCAAAAAATGCGGCGCACAAGCCGGCAATGATTCCCGTTTTCATGCGTTTGATTCTGTTGGTGATGGTCATCATGTGATTGGTTATGGCTTTGCCAGGCGATAGTAGCGCGGCGAGTTTGTCGCATTTACATCGGTGAACAACACCAGCCCGTTGGGAAACGCATTGGTCTGGCCAATCGTGTTCCAGACCTGCATGTCGCCGGATTCCTGAACCAGATACAGGTAACCGGGCCGGCCATAGCCAAGCAGGTTGACGGTCTGGTTGACTGGCGTGATGGCGTAGAAATTGGCCGTGAGCACACTGATGGTCACCACGATCGTGTTGGTAACCGTGCCACCTGGATAGCCATCGCTGATGGTGTAGGTGAACAGATCCAACCCGGCATAATTGCTCATCGGCGCGAAGGTGATGGTGGTGCCGTTGAATGTTACATTTCCGGCAGGACCGTTGGTGCTGGTGCTGCTCACGCCGGTGATGGTCAGCGGGTCGCCATCGGCGTCAGAATCCAGGGCCAGCAGGGCGCTCGCGGTAATGACCAAGTTCGTGTTGATGATTGTCCCCATGAAATGCGTATTCTTTTTCGGCGGGGTATCCACAACCTGATTCGGGCTTAACGTGCCGGTGCTGCCGTTGAAATTGCCATCGGCGTTCACATAGATGGCCGTGACGACATCATAGCCATGGCCGACGGCGGAGCCCAGAACCGTGACTTGAGCCTGACCGCTGCCATTCACCGTTACGACGGTTCCTAAGTTGGTTCCGTTGCTCTGGAACTGAACCGTGCCGGTCGGCACCGGGCCTCCCGCGCTGACGGTTGCCGTAAAGGTGACATTGGCCGTTGGCAACACGGGGCTGCCGGAGGTGGCAACGCCGGTCGTTGTATTGACCTTGCCTATCGTAAAGGCTGTCGCACTCGATGAAGCCGCGTTGTTGTTGCCATCGGATGTCACCGATGCCGTCGCGGTGTAACTGCCCGCGCCGGTCGGCGGCGTTGCGCTCGGCCCGTAGCTCGTGCCGCCCGTGCCGACATATCTCCAAGTCACCGTTCCCGTGTCCGTCGGACTGACCGTCGCGCTGGCCGGTCCCTGCGGCGAGCCGTTGTAGGTGAAACTCGTCGTGCCAGTCACCGTCACCGTTGGCGTCGCCTTGGCAATCGTAAAAGCCGTCGCGCTCGACGAGGCTCCGTTGTAATTGCTGTCCGCCACCACCGTCGCCGTCACGCTGTATGTCCCGGCCGCCGTCGGTGGTGTGGAACTGGCCGCGTAGGTCGTGCTGCCCGTGCCCACATAGGTGTATGTCACCGCTCCACCCGATCCCGTCACCGTCGAGGTGTTCGGACCCTGCGCCATTCCCGTGTAGGTGAAGCTCGTCGTGCCAGTCACCGTCACCGTCGAACTCGCCTTGTTCACCGTCAAGCTCTTGCTGGTATCGGTTGCCCCGTTCAAGTTGGCGTCACCGGCGTATGAGCAGGTGATTGTGTAAGGCGTGGCTGAAGCGGGAATGGCGGACGGATTATAGCTGATGGAAAAATCACCGGTGGAATCGTTGATCGTGGTCGTCTGCGCGATCCCGTTGATGGTAACCGTCACGGTTTCTCCAAGGGCCGGATAAATTCCGCCGACGGCGCTCACCTTGCCGGCCAATGTGACGGAGGTCGCTCCGTAGGTCGTGCTCTGGCTGGCGGTCAAACCGGAGAAGCCCGGCGTCGCCTTGCCAACATTGAATGTGCTGGTGCCGCTCTTGCCGGAGCCGGTGACAGTGAAGGTCTCACTGTTGCCCGCGACGGTTGGAGTGACGCTCACGCCGCTCAACACGCCAGACGTGAAGCTGCCGGATGTGCCGGTGATTCCCGCCGTGCCGCCATATGCCACCGTCGAGGTGAAGCTGGTCACCGTGTTGTTGTAGGCGTCCTGCGCCGTCAACGTGACGCCTGTGATGGCGATGCCCACCGTTTGCGGCGATGCAATGGTCGAAATTGCAAAATGATCCAGCGCACCCGCCGTGACCGTGAACGGATTTGAAGTCGCTCCCGCCAGCGACCCGTCGCCGGCCATCAGCGTGTTCGCCGTCCCCGCCGTCGTCGGATTGATCGCACTAAAAGTCGCCACCCCGTTCACCGCCGCCACCGTCAAGGTGCTCCCGGTAAATCCGGTCGTGCTGCTGCTGATCGTCACGCTGCTGTTGTCGGTGGTCACCACGTTGCCGTTGGCATCCTCCACCTTCACCACCACCGGCGGATTGATCGCCGATCCCGCCGTTGTGGTCGCGGGCTGCGTCGTGAACACCAGCTTGGCCGCCGCGCCCGGCGTGAAGACCACATTCGCTGTCTGCGTGATGGCCAGGTTGGAATCCGTCGTGTCCGTCGCCGCAAACACATCCGTCCCCGCCGTCACAGACTTCACCGTGAACGTCACCACTCCCGATGCGCTGCTCGCCCCTGATGCCGTGCTGATCGTCGGCGTGCCAGTTCCGCTCTGCTGGGTCAGCGAAACGGCCTTGCCCGAAACAGGATTGCCGTAGGCGTCCTTCAACGTCACCGTCACCGTCGAGGTCGTCGTCCCGTCCGCCGTCACCGACCCGGGCGAAGCCGTCACCGTCGATTGTCCCGCATTCACCGCCGCCGCATTCACCGTGAACGTGCCCGAAGTCACTTGGGGCAGACTGTCACCGTTGACATACAAAGTATTGGCGCTGCCCGCCGTCGTCGGATTGATCGCGCTAAAAGTCGCCACGCCCGCCACCGCGTTCACCGAAAGCGTCCCACCGCTGAAACCGGTCGTCACGCTGCTGATCGTCACGCTGCCCGTAAAACCCGTAATCGTGTTGCCGTTGGCATCCTCCACCTTCACCACCACCGGCGGATTGATCGCCGATCCCGCCATCGTGGTCGCGGGCTGCGTCGTGAACACCAGTTTGGCCGCCGCGCCCGGCGTGAAGACCACGTTGGCGGAAGCCCCAATCGCTGTGCCGCCGATGGTGCCCGTGATGTTCGCCGTGCCCGCCACCGTCGAGGACGTCAGCATCACCGTGTAAGTGCCGTTGTTATTGTTCACCACCGAACCCAGCGCTCCCGCCGATGTGCTCAACACCGGGGTCGTCCCGCTGGCGGTTAGACTGTTGCCGTAGGCGTCCTTCTCGGTCACCGTCACCGTCGAGGTGCTCGTCCCGTTGGCGGTAATGGAGGCCGGACTGGCGCTGATGGCCGAGTTCGTCGCGCTCGCCGCGCCCGCTGTGACCGTTTCCTGCTGCGTGCCGCTGGTCAAACCGGTGCTGGCCGCCGTGATCGTCGGGGTTCCAGCTTTGGTATCGGTGTATGTAAATGTGGCGGTGCTCGAACCGCTTCCAATGGAAAGCGAACTGGCCGGATTGAATGTCGCTGTGACGGTGGACGAACTGGACAGGACCACGCTGGTCGTGCCGGTCGTCACCGGGTTGCCATATTGATCCTGCACCTGCACCGTGATGCTGGTCGAGGCAACACCCGCCGCCGTGCTCACCGCCGCTGAAGTGATCACCAGCTTGCTCGCCGTCGCAGCTGTGATGCTGAACGAAGTGCTCTGGCCGCTCGTCAGGCCCGAAGACGTCGCCGTTATGGTGTAGTTTGTCGCAGCCGTATCAATAACCAGACTGCTGAAGGTCGCCTTGCCGGTCGAATCAGTCGGCGCGCTGGCCGTGCCGCTGGCAAAAGAGTTGGCACTCAAAGCCAGCGAAATTGACACTCCACTGGAAGGAACCGGGTTTCCGTTTGAGTCCTCGAGCTGCGCGACCACGCTGGCCATTGTGGAGCCGGCGTTGGTGCTTGCCGGTTGCGTTGTGAACACTACCTTCGTAGCCGGAAGAAGAGGTCTAAGCGCAAGCAGAATCGAACCATTCCGACCATTCGAATCAAGCGTTGCTGTTCCGTTACCCGTGGGGCCAGCGGTTGGTTTGTTCGTCCACGCGGCGGCCACGGAATTGTCGGCAGTATTATAGTTATACAGCCTGGTCAAACCGCTTGGGTTCGTGTTCGTGGTTGTCCATCCGGTCCAAGTATGATTTTCATCGGGGCTGAACGAGAGCATAATCACAGCCGCATTAGCCGAAACATTGGTGATTGAAGTTGCCTGCACTGATTTTACGTCGTTACTTTCCACAAAAAGTCCCACGAAGGGAGCATCAAAAGGATTCAAGCCAACAGCATTGGTATTCACACCAGAAAAGGCAACAATGGCGCCAGCGCCGTGGGTGGTGCCACTGGCCAACATAAATGTGTAACTTGTTGGTTCTGATGAACTGGCAACTTTGTAAAACACTGCACCAGCGCGTGCGGTGCTGCCGCTGCCTGTAGAATTGGTGCTGCCAATCAAAATCCACCCTGTAGGAGCGGATACCGCATTATAGCTACCGTCCTGGGCAATGTTCGCGAGCAAAACATCGCCCTGCATGACACTGGTAGTCAGATTAATTACCAAGCTTGTGCTGGTGGTGGTGTTCGTGGCCGCAAGGCTTCGTAGTGCGATTGCCGCGCCAGCGTTATTGACGCCAAGCATGACCAGAATGGCGGCCAAGACTGTCAGAGTCAGTTTTGTTTTCATGTGAATCGGCATGTTTACAGTTTCTGCGTTTGTGTCTGGCGGGTTGGAGCCAAAGTTTTTGGGTGTTTTGAAATTCAGGAATTGTTGTCGCTCTTCAGGGTTTTGACAGGAATAGAATTCCGGCCGATTTGGCAGGTTGAGACCTCTGAAAATCCCAACTCACGGCTGCGCTTAAATCTTTGCTTTGTCCAAGAAAACGGCATTGTCCGGCCCTCGACCGGTAATCTCCGCACATTACCTTGTTTCGCATAAGTTTCATTTGTTCTGATCTCCCCGGGAAACGCCCACATGTTTCCTCACCTCAAATGCATTTATCCGCCGAAGATACGGGTCGTCCGCACGGCTGTCAATAAAAAATGTTCATATTTGTTACACAAGTGTTCCATTTCAGAACACGTTCCAACCGTGCAATGGCATGCGGTTATGGGCGACAGCTATTCAGACAAGTAATTGAAGACCAACAAGTTAAAACGGCGACAATTTTGAGGGGCAGGTTTTGGCGCCGGCAGATCACGCCGGCTGCTGCTGTGTGAGGCAGTGCAGCGAACCGGAGCCGAGCACCAAATCCACGGCATGAATGCCGACAACCGGTCGGTCCCGGAATAATTCGCCCAAGATGCCCAGCGCGACGCGGTCGTTCGGGTCGTTGAAGGTCGGCACGATGACGCAGTCGTTGGCAATGTAGAAGTTGGCGTAGCTCGCGGGCAGCCGGCGGTCGCCGAAGCACAGCGGCGCGGGCATGGGCAACGGCACGATTTCGGGTCGGGAGCCGTCTTCGAGCCGGAAGTCCCGCACACGCTCCCAATTTTCGGCCAGTGGTTTGTAATTGATGTCGCGCGGGTTCGTTTCCCGGATGAGCACGAGCGTTTTCCGGTTCACAAAGCGGCAGATGTCGTCCACGTGTCCGTGCGTGTCGTCACCGGCCGGGCCTTTGAGCAGCCAGAGCGGGTTTTTGACACCGAGATATTCCCTGAAAGTCTTGTCGTATTCGGCCCGCCTCATGCCCGGATTGCGGACCTGGATCGTCGGATGGAGATAGCATTCCTCCGTCGTGAGCAGCGAACCGCGTCCATTCACTTCGATGCCGCCGCCTTCGAGGACAAAATTGCGGATTGCGGATTGCGGATTGCGGATTGAAGGCGCGACGCTGCATTCGGCGTGAAACAATTTTTTGCCGAGCAGTCGCGCCGCCATTTCGGGAATCTTGCGGTCCTTTTGCCAGTAATTGTCCTTTGCCCATGCGTTGAAATGAAAGTGGACAATGGCCGTCTCCGCCTTTCGCTTTCCGCTTTCCGCTTTCCGGACAAAAACCGGCCCGGTGTCGCGCATCCAGCCGCGATTTGTGGGATAAACAATGAATTCGACCTTGCTTAAATCGCAGCCGGCGTGCCGGAGATGGCTGGCGGCAAGCTTCTGTTCCGCCGGATGCCGGACGAGGAGACACACGGTTTCACCCGGCGCAATTTTGCGGGCCATCTCTCCGTAAACCCAGCGGACGGTTTCCATCTTGCCCGGCCAGTCGGCCTCATGGTGGGGCCAAGCGAGCCATGTGGCCGCGTGCGGCTCCCACTCGGCAGGCATGGCATAGCCGAGTCCGAAGGGCGTGTCAGCAGCGGCGATTTTCGGTTGCGGCATAAATAGCATGCGCAACATAACCGCTCCTCCGCCTCCTGGGAATCCTGAAATGCGGCTCAAGCGCCATGAAAAAGAGGGGCGAAGTGGAACCGAAATAACCCTGAATTTTAATATCGGCCTGTTCGCGATTAGGTCAACTGGGAAAAATCATTAAAAAATAGAATCTTTAAGTTGACGAATCCGCAAAATGGCCGAAGGTGCCTTAAGAATTCTGATTGGTCGCAACCAAGTCGTTCATCATGAAAACGAACTTCAATCAGGTCGGAAGCTGGCGTGCCTTCCTCAAAAGCGCCGCCGTGGCTTGTCTGCCGGGTTTTCCGGCATTGCTCATTGCCATTTCCCCAACGCCCGCCGGAGCATCCGTTGTGGTGGAATTGTCCCCCGGCGCAACCGGCGCGGAAGTCCAGCAGGCGCTGGACGCGCTGCCAGCCGCCGGCGGCGAGGTGATTTTGCCCGCCGGATGGATTGAGGTGACCCGGCCGATTGTGTTGAACCGCGACAACCAAACCTTGCGAGGAGCGGGCGAAGCCACCATTTTACATCTCGCCGACAACGCCAATTGCCCGGTCGTCATTCTCGGCGACCCGGTCAACAATCCAACCCAGACAATCCGGCACCTGAAGGTGGCCGGATTTTTTATTGATGGCAATCGCACACACCAGCAGCGCGAATGCTGGCAGCTTCAGGGCGAAGGCTCGGAAATCCGCAACAACGGCATCACGGTGCAGGACGTGCGCGATTCGACGGTGGAAAACGTGACTTGCGCCCGCTGCCGTTCCGGCGGACTGGTCACTACGCGCGACGTGCGCCGGCTGACGGTGCGGAACCTGACCGCCTTTGACAACGAATTTGACGGCCTGGCGTGCTACCAGACCGAGGACTGCCTGTTCACGGGGCTTTATCTCCACGACAATCCGGGCGCGGGCATTTCGCTGGACCTGGCATTCAACGGCAATGTCATCAGCAACGCCGTTTTGAGCGCCAACGACCTGGGCGTCTTCATGCGCGCGAGCCGCGACAACCAGTTTTGCAACATCTCCATCCGCAACAGCCGCCATTTCGGCGTGTTCATGGCGGACGCCGAAGAGCAGACGGCGCGCGGATCGGAGCCGGTTCCCCAGACCGAGTGTGCGCAAAATTCGTTCACCAACCTGGCGGCCATGAACTGCGGCGGCGCGGCCTTCCGGGTCAACAACAGCACCTGCACAAACAACGTCATCATCCACCCCGAGTTTAACGGCAACACGAAGGGTGGACTCTCCCTGGCCCGGCCGGATTTGGTGGCGGTGCAATAGGTCTTTCAATCCGTGGTTTGAGGTTCGCGGCACGGTTTTCCGTTCACGCCGGGACATTTCACGTCACCAACGGAAGCCGAATGTTGAATAAATCCTTGTAACCAAAAAAAAATTCAGACACAGTGCCGGGCTGGGATTATTGTCATGCTCGAATTCAAAAATAAAATCTTGTTCGTCGGCTACGGTGCCGTGGCGCAATGCGCGCTGCCCATCCTGGTCAAACACCTCAAAACGCCGGCCAAAAACATCACTGTCATGGATTTTGAGGACCGTCGCGGCATCCTCGCACCGTGGCTCAAGCACGGCGTGAAGTTCGTCCGCAAGCAGGTGACACGCGAAAACATGGGCGCGCTGCTCGGCAAACACCTTGGCGCCGGCGACCTTCTGATTGACCTCGCGTGGAACATTGACTGCTGCGAACTCCTCCAGTGGTGCCATGACCGCGGCGTGCTCTACATCAACACGTCGGTCGAGCTCTGGGACCCGTATGAAAATTCCAAGGGCGCCTCGCCGCAGAAGATGACACTTTACTGGCGGCACATGAACCTGCGGAAGATGGTATCCAAATGGCCGCAGCCCGGTCCCACGGCGGTCATCGAACACGGCGCGAATCCCGGTTTGATTTCCCATTTCACCAAGCAGGGTTTGATTGACATCGGCAACCGCTCCATCAAGGACAAGAAAATCACCGGCAGGGCCGCCGACGAAATCCGGCAGTTGATCGCGGAGCTGAAGTTCAACAAGCTCGCGCAAAAGCTCGGCGTGAAGGTGATCCATTGCAGCGAGCGCGACACGCAAATCACGAACCAGCCGAAACAGGTGGACGAATTCGTCAACACCTGGAGCGTCGAGGGTTTCCGCGAGGAAGGCACGACCACCTCCGAGCTGGGCTGGGGCACGCACGAGAAGCAATTGCCGGCGCGCGCGTTCCAACACGCCGACGGCCCGCGCAACCAGATTTGCCTCGCGCAAATGGGCATTAACACTTGGGTTACGTCGTGGGTGCCGGATTATTGCATCCAGGGCATGGTCGTGCGGCACGGCGAAGCCTTCACCATTTCTGACCATCTGACGGTCTGGGAAAACGGCAAGGCGATTTATCGCCCGACGGTCCACTACGCCTATTGCCCGGCGGACGTCGCCATCACGTCGCTCAACGAACTGCGCGGCTACAATTACGAACTGCAAAAGAAACAGCGCATCCTGAACGATGACATCACCAGCGGCGCGGACATACTCGGCGCACTGCTGATGGGCCACGGCTACAACGCCTGGTGGGTCGGCAGCGACTTGAGCATCGGCGAATCGCGCCGGCTCGTGCCGCACCAGAACGCCACGACCATGCAGGTGGCCATCTCCGTCGTCGCCGCCGCGATGTGGATGATTGAAAATCCGGCTCAAGGCGTCTGCGTGCCGGACGATCTGCCGCACGATTACATCCTGAACATTTCCAAGCCGTATCTCGGCAAATGGATTTCCAAGCCGTCGGACTGGACGCCGCTGAAGCATCGCGTGGACGCGTTCAACGGCCACAACAAGCCGGACCTTGATTTGAAAGACCCGTGGCAGTTCAAGAATTTCCTCGTCACCAACGGAAGGTGAATAGATTTGCTACCGCGCAAGCCGGGATTGAAAAATCCCGGCTTTTTCTTTTAACGCAAAGCCGCAAAGCCGCGACACGAATTGAAAGCCTGCAAGGCTGACAGATTTTTGCCCGGGGTTTAGCATGGACCATGAGCCATGCCGAAACATGATTCTGTCCTCGCCAAACTCGGGCTGAACGTCCGCAAACGACGCGAAGCCCGCGAACTCACCCAGGAAAATTTTGCCGAACGCGCCAGCCTCGACGCCGCCTACCAGTTTTGTTTCATTGCCTGTCATGTGCATAATCCCAGAAAATTCCTGTTTACAGAACCGGCCCGGCTGCTAGTATCCAAACACCCGAATGAACGAGTGGAGAACGCTATGAAAAAAATTGAGGCGATCATCAAACCTTTCAAACTGGAGGACGTAAAATCCGCTTTGACGGCTCTGGAAATCCAAGGCATGACGGTTATTGAAGTCAAGGGCTTTGGCCGTCAGAAGGGCCACACGGAAATTTACCGCGGCAGCGAATACACCGTGGATTTTTTGCCAAAGGTCAAAATCGAGATTGTGGTGACTGACGCGCAGGCTGGCTTGGCGGTGGATGCGATAGCCAAGGCGGCCAAGACCGGCAAGATCGGCGACGGGAAGATTTTTGTTTATGCGGTTGAAAGCGCCTTGCGCATCCGCACGGGAGAAACCGGCGAGCAGGCGGTTTGAAGAGCGGCGGCGAAGATGAAAAAATGCTTGATTTTATTGGCCGGAAGGCTCTTGTGAATAACTCGTGAACAAGAGTTAATATGTTGTCCTAGAAACTTTGCATCCATTCGCATAAAAATGTCCACGCAAACAGAAGTTGATTCAAACATTTCGAAGGTTAAAGCGAACAGGAAAATGGAAAAAAATTATTTATCGTCGTAACTCGTTTAAAATCAATCAGTTATTTCACGCTTGATAGGAAGTCTTTGGCGAACAGAAAATGATGAACGGTGGATTGGTTTAGAGTGTTGCTTTTTGGCAGGGTCGGCGGGTGGAGAAATTGGCATTGGCGCCTATTTTTGAGGATAGGTGAATAAAATGCCTTAAAAACAGGCTTTTTGGTGGAAATACAAATGCAGCTTTCGGCAGAAAAAATTTGGGATTTGGCGCAGGAACAGCTCCGCTCCAAGTTGAGCAAAGACACCTTCAGCATGTGGTTTGCCCACTTGCGCGTGGGCGCGATGGATGGCAATCATGTCATGCTGGAAGTGCCGAATGAATTCAGCGAAGTCTGGCTCAAAGACAACTACACCAGCCTTCTGCAGGACGCCTTTGCCATCGCCGCCGGACGCCAGTTGCAGGTCAAATTTCAAATCGCTCCCGGCGGTGCCACGGTTGCCCCGGCGGCGCCCGCCGTGCCGGTCAAGGTGAAATCCGCCGAACCCGCCCATGAGCGCGCGTCCGGCATCGGCGAAATCCATTTCAATCCCAAGAATACTTTTGAAACGTTCGTCGTCGGCAACAATAACAATTTCTCCTATGCCGCCGCTCTGGCCGTTGCCCAGGCGCCCGGCAAATCCTACAATCCGCTGTTTCTTTATGGCGGTGTCGGCCTGGGCAAGACGCATTTGCTCCATGCCATCGGCCAGCATGTGACCGGCAGCAAGAAAGGCGCGCGCGTCGCCTACCTGTCCTCCGAGAAATTCACGAACGAATACATTGACGGCATCCAGAACAACCAGCTCGCCAAATTTCGGAAGAAATACCGCCAGACCGACGTGCTGCTGATTGACGACATCCAGTTCCTCGCCGGCAAGGAGCGCATTCAGGAGGAATTTTTCCACACCTTCAACGCGCTGCACGAAGGGCACAAACAAATTGTGCTCACCTGCGACCGCCCCGCCAGCGAAATTCAGGGGCTGGAACACCGCCTTGTCTCGCGGTTCGAGTGGGGTCTGGTCACCGACCTTCAGCCGCCGGACGTTGAAATGCGCCTGGCCATTCTCCAAAAAAAGGCGCAGCTCATGAACGTGACGCTGCCGGAGGATATTTTGAATTTTCTGGCCAACCGCATTCGCACCAATGTTCGCCGGCTCGAGGGCGCGCTCATCCGCGTGGCCTCCTACGCCTCGCTTACCGGCAAGAAATTGAGCATCGAAGTCGTCGAGGGACTGCTGCGCGAAGTCCTGCACGAGGAGGGCCGTTTTTCCATCAGCATCGAGGTCATTCAGAAGAAAGTCGCGGAACATTTTGACATCCGTCTGGCCGACATGACCAGCAAGCGCCGCCCGGAAAACATCGCCTTCCCGCGTCAGGTCGCCATGTATCTTTCCCGCCAGATGACCGAAAGCTCGCTCAACACCATTGGCGAAGCCTACGGCGGACGCGACCACGGCACGGTGCTGCACGCCTGCCGCCTCGTCAAAGACCGCATGGAAGTGGACGCCAACGTCCGGCAAGTTGTCCATTATCTCGAAAAGCAGTTGATGCGGTGAGATAGTTTTAAGTTTTGATTTTTTAGTTTTGGGTGCAAACTTGCTCCGGCTTAAAACTCAAAATTAGAATTAAAAACTTCCATGCCGGTCATTGAAGTCAACGGCCTCACAAAGGCCTTTCGCACCTATAAAAAGCAGCCGGGATTTTCCGGCGCGGTCAAGGGGCTTTTCCACCGGCAATACGACCAAACACTGGCCGCCAACGAAGTCAGTTTCAGAATTGAACCCGGGGAACTCGTCGGCTTTCTCGGCCCGAACGGCGCCGGGAAAACCACCACGCTCAAGATGCTTGCCGGCCTGCTTTATCCCACGAGTGGCACAGCCAAGGTTCTCGGCTACACACCGTGGGAACGCGCCGACGGCTACCGCCGCCAGTTTGCGCTCGTGCTCGGCCAGAAAAACCAGCTCTGGTGGGATCTGCCCGCGCGCGAATCGCTGGAGCTGAACGCGAAAATCTACGGCATTCCCGCCGACCGCTTCGAACGCACCCTGGCCGAAATGAGCGAACTCCTCGCCGTCAAGGACAAGCTCAACGTCAGCGTTCGCGAACTTTCCCTCGGCGAACGCATGAAAATGGAATTGATCGCTTCGCTGCTGCACCAGCCGAAAGTTCTTTTCCTCGACGAACCGACCATCGGCCTTGACGTGACTTCGCAGAAGACCGTCCGCGATTTCATCCGCCGCCACAACGCTGCGCAAAAGACGACCATCCTGCTCACGAGCCATTACATGGCCGACATTCAGGCACTGTGCGAGCGCGTGATCATCATTGACCACGGCAGAATTTTCTTCGACGGCAAATTAGGCGAAATCGTGGACCGATTTGCCGACTCCAAACTCATCACCATTCAATGCGAAAAAGCGGAGGATTATCCGGCGGAAAATCTGGCGCGCTACGGTGAAATCGTCGAAAAAAACGCCGGTTCCATAAAGTTCAAGGTCCGGCGCGACCATGTCATCGCCGCCTGCAAGTCGCTGCTCGATGATCTGCCGGTGAGCGACATTGACATCCAGGAAGTGCCCATCGAGGACGTCATCCGCCAGATTTTTGCTCGCTGAATCATGGATTCATTTCTCCAGGCGGCGATTGACGAGGCCAGAAAAGGTCTGGCCGAGGGCGGCATTCCCATCGGTTCGGTGCTCGTCTGCGACGGCAAAATCATCGGGCGCGGCCACAACCAGCGGGTGCAGCGCGGCAGCGTGATTCATCACGCGGAAATGAACTGCCTCGAAAACGCCGGGCGGCTCAAAGCGCCGGTTTATTCGCGCTGTGTTTTGTATTCCACGCTCTCGCCGTGCCCGATGTGCAGCGGCGCGGTGCTGCTCTACAAAATTCCACATGTGGTCATCGGCGAAAGCGTGACATTCCAAGGTCCGGAGGAATACCTCCGTTTGCAGGGCGTGAAAGTGGAAGCGCTGCAAGATCCCGCGTGCATCCAGCTCATGCGCGATTTCATCAAGGCCCGACCGGAACTTTGGAATGAAGATATTGGCGTGTGAGATTTGGGAGCCGGTTTTTGTCGCGGAATCCCAGGGAGCTGTAAAATTTGTGGAGCGTGTTTTGAAGACGGCCCGGAGATGTTCAATGGGTGATGAGATCGGACGGACAAGACGGCAGTGCACAGCCTGCCGTGTAAGGACGGAATTAAAGCGGAGAAAACCGCTGTGAACATTCACGGAAATTGGACTGTGGGAATCCATGTCACACATGGTCATGACATGGAAAATGGCGGGAGCGGCGGGGCTCGAACCCGTAACCTCTGCCGTGACAGGGCAGCGCTCTAACCAATTGAGCTACGCCCCCACAAGGGGGAGTTACAGACTAAACAAAGTCTGGTGAAGCGTCAAGGTTTGGTTCCTTTTTAGAAATGGAGCTGTCAATTGATGGGATCCCGGCCACCGACGTTGAAAATCCCGGAGCCTTGCACATGCGGTGTCGGTGGCGGCAACGGTTCGCCATGATTCTCGTCAACACCGATGGATGCAATGGTGCCCGCCGCGCAACGCCACGCCCGCCTGATTCGCCAGTGTCGGTGCATCGTTTGCAACTGTGCGCGATGGCGGGAGAGTTCGCGCAAGGCGGCGGTGCTTTTATCCAGCGGGGTCTGCGCTTGCGGGGAGGTTTGCCGGCCAAACTCCGCGAGCAAAGCCGCATCGATGCGATCGGTCTCGGCGCGGAGGGCGCAGGCTTTGGCGAAGTGCCGGACGCGGGCCGGCTCCACCACCCCACCGCGATGCGGGCTCCGTAGTCCTTCGCGCCGCTGTTCAAGCCAGCCTTGGTTGATGGGCTGGGTTTCGTAGCGGCGGACGTGAGTCCGCTCATTTTTCTCCGGCGGGATAATTGGAGCCGACTCACGTCGGCTGCCACGAAAAATCATACCTTGGTCGCCATGCCGTCATCCTTCGCCCGTTCCTCAAACCATTTCTCGTTGATGGGCATGTAGAAGGTGCATTCCAGGCAGGTGTGCGGGCGCTTACCCTCGTAAAAGCCCTTGATGATGCTCCACGCCTCGTCGCTTTCGGAAATTTCCTTGAGCGTCTTTCCCTTGATGTTGCCCACCACGAGGTCGTCGTTGTCGTTGGTAGCCAGCCGGCAGCCGCAGAGCCGCACCCGGCCGTCGTGGCGAACGGCAAAATTGAACAGGTTCTTGCACGGCACGTTCAGCATCGGCGGCAATTTCCGCATCCGCATGGAACCGCTCAAGTCCGTGTCGCGAATCGTTCCGCCCCAGTTGTCGAAGTCCACGGTGTAATTCACGCGGACGCGCTCGGACAAATAAGGCAGGATGTTTTTCTTGAAATCGGGCGAGCGGATGATCTGGCTGGGCCGCTCGTGGTTGCGGAAGCGGACGACGATGCGCGCCGGCTCACCCTTTGAGCGGTTGTAATCCATCAGATTGCGGATGCCGGACATGGCCTCGTCGTAATGGTTCACGCCGTAGATTCTCTCGTAGACGGCCTTGTTCGCGCCCTGCGTGCTGATGAACACCGCCGCGATGCCGAGGTCAACCAGCTTTTTGTAGGTGTCGTTTTTGTTGATGAGGATGGCGTTGGTGGTCAGGTAAACGTCCTTGAGGCCGGCCTTGTTCACGGCGTAATCCACCTTTTGTAAAATGCCCGGGTCCACGAGCGGGTCGCCGACGACGGGCGTGAGGTCGAGGCTCTGGCCGCCTATCGCCGCCCATTCGTCCACAGCCTTCTTGAACACCTCGAACGACATGACGCCGGTTTCGAGCGTCTTGTTGGCGACGACCTTCGGGTAGGCGCAGAAGGTGCATTTGGCGTTGCAGATGTTGGTCACGCCGGTGACGAGATAAGCGGACGGCGCGAGCTGGCGGTATTTGAAAAGTTCCTCCGGCGTGACGTGGTGCCTGGAGAAACGGTCGTATTGCCGCGCGCGGAAGAAATTCTGGACGTAATAGGCGCCCCAATAAACGAAGTCCGCCGCCACGCCGTTCGTGTGAACGAAGTGGTAGATGCGCCAGCCGATTTTGCGGACCAAACCTTTCATGCCGTCAAAGTGACAGTGAAAGGCTATCCTTGCCGCAACGGACAGTCAAACCGTCCTTCCGGCGGGCGGCTGATTTTAGGAGATTGCACAGCAGCACCGGCCATGATTCAATCAGCCGCCGCGTTTTTGAATCCTGATTTCACAGCCATGTCCAGAAAACGAATTGTTTTGAATGAATGCATCTGGGTTTATGGCGACGCCATTTACCAGGGGACACGCAATGCCCGTGCGGAGATTGACGCACTGAAGCCGCGCGGCGCGACCGTTTTCTGCCTCAAAGGCCCCGATGACGCGGACGGCCTCGAACAACTCCGCCGGCGGCTCCGGCAAAGCGATGCGCATGTCATACTGACGCGGTTGCACCCGCGCGAATTGATGGCCATGAAACCCATTCTGGCCGAACGGAAGAACTTTTCGGTGGTTTACGACGACTGGTGGATCATGCCGCATTGGTTCACGCGCGAAGCGCAATATGTCGTCTTCCGGAAGTATAACGGCATCGCCATCCGTCTGGGAAAGGGGCGCTGGAGCAACGATACGCCACCGCTGCTGTTCAACCCGTTCAACAGCATTTCAAAATACTCCTTCGTGGCGGTGGCCTTGCGGCCGCCGGCGCTGGTCGTCTCGCCGTTCGTGAACGCCGTGAATCATTTCCGCCGGCAAACGGAAAACACGGATCCGGGCCGGTATTTGTATTTGCCTTACGCCGTTGTTCCGGACGACCTGCCGCTAAAAAGGGGCGTCCAATTCAAATATGATTTTGCCAATACGGGCGGCATCTCCGGCATCTGGGTCATGCGCGATCCGTTTGCGCCTTTTGAGCAGACGTTTGCCACGCTTTATTGTGACCGGTTGCGGCTGATCCGGATGATTCAGCGGTTTGAAGGCAAACCGTTCACGTTTTATCACAATCAGGGGAAATTCAATCATTGGGATGCCTACGTGGAACTCACCCGCCAGAGCCGTTTTGTTGTCTCCACCGGCGGTTTGCAGGACACGCTCGGCCCGAAATTCATCGAGTATGCCTGCTTGGGAACGCCCATGATCGGGCGCGGCGTGCCATTTGAAGCGCCGTGGCTGGACGACTGCCTTTTTCCCCTGGACATCATGCGCCTGACGCCCGCCGGGTTGAAGCCGCTGCTGCACGAAGCGCTGGAGCGTCATGCCGTTTTGCGCGATAACTGTCTGAACTGGCGCGAGCGCCTGCTGAAGCTGCACGATCCGAACACGCTGCTGGACATGCTACAGTCACAAATGGACGGCCAGCCGGTCCCGCCGGGCTATCTCAAGGTGGATTTGAAAGCTACGCCAACCCAGCCGAAATAACCCGCCCGGAAAAATCACAGGCCCGGCGCGTTCGCCCTTATTTTGCGTGCAATCCCGGCTGCGAGTGATTTTAATGTCGCAATGCTTTACGAATTCAGCAGCTTGCGACGGACCCTTCGCGACGAGGGCTTGCTGGCGCTGCCGCGAAATGTCCTTCTTTATTTCCGGCACATCGGCTGGGCGCTGCGTTACTTCAGAAAACGGACGCCCCAGGGCACGTCACCCCGGGAAGCCATTGATTTCACCTTCGGCCCTGCGGGAAAATTGATCGAGCCGGGACAATTCCCGTCCGAAATCAGTCAACTGGCCGCGCTCGTCCATCAAAGCAAACCGCAGACGATTGTTGAAATCGGAACCAAATGGGGCGGAACGCTGGCAATCTGGTGCGCATCCGCCAATTCCAAAGCCACCGTGGTGAGCATTGACCTGCCCGGTGGCATTCACGGCGGCGGATATCCCGGCTGGCGGGCCCTCGTCTACCGGCGGTTTGCCCAGCCGGCGCAAAAGTTGCATTTGCTCCGCATGGACTCGCATCTTGCCAGCACCCGTGACCATTTGAAAACCCTGCTCCCGGCGGCGGGCATTGATTATCTGTTCATTGACGGAGACCATACCTATGCTGGCGTCAAACAGGATTTTGAAATGTATTCGCCCCTGGTGCGGCGCGGCGGGCTGGTGGCGTTTCACGACATCTGCGTTCACTCATCCCAGGAACAATGCGAGGTGGACAGGTTCTGGCGGGAAATCCGGACCCAGTTCAAAAGCCGGGAATTCGTCCAAAATCCGGATCAAGGCAAATATGGCATCGGCGTGTTGGAACTCTAGCCGTCCTGGAAAATTCCCGGCCACGGTCGGCTTTGCATCCATGCGCCCTCGCGTCAAATCAGCCTGAAATATGCCAGAGGAAACACAAACCCAAAAACCGTCGCGCACGAACCAGCTTCTGAAAAGCGGCATCATCTTTTCCGCCGCGAGCATTTTGATTGCGGTGGGCAATTTTGCCTTCCAAATGATCATCCGCCGCCGGCTGGGGGACGGCCCCTTTGGCACGGCGAACACGACGCTCGGCTTTGCGCAACTGCTGGGTCTGCCGATGGGCTGCGCCACGATTGCCGTCACGCATTACGTCGCCCGGTTTCATTTCAGCGGCGACGACGCGCGCCTGCGGGGGCTCTTCGCCGGCTGCCGGAAATTCCTTTTCCATTTGACGCTGGCCAGCTCCGTGCTGGCCGTGCTGTTGCTCAAGCCGTTGAGTGATTTTTTCCATTTTCCGCGCGGCCTGATGCTCGCGGCGCTGTGCTGTGTCCTCATGGGTTTTTGGAGCGCATTCGCCACGGCGCTCTGCCAGGGATTGGGCTGGTTCAAACGGCTCGCGTTCATCGGAATTTTGGCGGTGTGCCTGCGGCTGGCGTTCGGCGGGCTGGTGACGATCAAAAATCCGACGGCGGAAACTGCCGTGCTGGCCTCGGCATTCATGCTGCTGGCCTATCTGGCCCTGATTTTTTGGAGAAAGGATATGTCGCTGAAAGCCGAGCCGGTTTCGCCGTGGAACGCTGAATTTGTCCAATATCTCATTGTCGCGGCGGCATTTTCCGGAGGCACTTATTTTTTTACCCAGGGCGATTTGCTGGTCGTGCAGCGCATACAACCCGCTTTTCATCCGGGCGAACTCGGCGCCTATGTCGCCGCGGGCATTTTTGCGCGCAATTTGCCGACGGCCGTCGGCCCCATGCTGACCGTTCTGTTCACGCACCGGTCCAGCCAGCGCCACGGCAGCGCCTTGCGCGAACAATTGAGATTGCTCGGCTTTTATGCCGTCGGTCTGGGGTGCGGCGTCGCCATCCTCCTCGTGACCCGGGTCGTCTGCCTCAAAATTCTCGGCAAATACACGCCCGAAGCCGCCGAAATGCTCGTTCCGCTTTCAATCACAATGGCGTTCGCCGGTTTGTTGCAGGCGCTGGCGATGTGGGCGCTGGCCAGCCGCTGGCTCAAAATCTCGCTGCTCTACGGCGCGCTCGGCCTGATCTATTGGCTGGCGCTTCTGTTCCTCGGCAAATCGCCGGCGGAATTGCTGCGGGTGATGCCAGTGGCCGCCGGAATCGTCTTTGTCATCATCTTTCTGGTTTGGATTGCCGCCATGCGCCCGCGCAAAACGGTTGCACCGGCGCAAAGCTGATTGGAATTTGCCGCGCCATCCGCCGCCCCGGCACCCGCCCATTGCGATACTTATTAAAATAATAAGACTGTCTTTATTTAAAAATTCAGTCAGACATTCTGATTAATCATTGCGCTTGACCCGGAATGGGGCGGGTGAAAAGATTCTGCGGTTGCCGGCATCGGCTGTTCCGTGGGCGGAATTGTCTGTTTCAATCAATCAGTCAAAGATTTCATTTTTTTGATAGAAATGGCATTTTTTCTTCGAGCTTTTTTGAGAAAAGCTGCGAATGGCCGCGGAGACCGGGCGCTGACTTGTTTCAATCATTTGGCCAAACAAATATGAAAACAAAATGTCTGTCGGGGGCAATCGCTGCATTTGGCGGCTTGCTGTTATTCCTCACCATACCAGCCGCGTCGGCGGCACAAACCCAGGTTCTGTCCGGCCATGTGCCGGCTGTCGTGAAATCTCTCCAACCCTTGGAACGTTTCCCTGGCACGAACCATTTGCGCCTCGCCATCGGCCTGCCGCTGCGGAATCAGGCGGCGCTCTCCAGCCTGCTCCGGCAAATCTACGACCCGGCCAGCCCCAAATACCATCATTACCTGACGCCGGAGCAGTTCGCGGAACGGTTCGGCCCGACAGAGGCGGATTATCAGGCGGTCATTGCATTTGCCCGGACGAACGGTTTGCAAATCACCTCCACTCATCCCAACCGCGTGCTGCTTGACGTGGAAGGGACGGTGACGGATGTGGAACGCGCCCTGCACGTGACGCTGCGCACCTACCGGCATCCGACGGAAGGCCGCACATTTTTTGCGCCGGACACCGAACCGTCCTTTGATCTGGCTGCCCCCGTTTTGCAAATCAGCGGATTGGACAGTTACTCGCTGCCGCGTCCGCGCCTTGTCGCCACCCCGCTGGTCAGTGGACAAAACGCCACGCCCAATTCAGGTTCAGGGCCGAATGGCACCTACATGGGCAAAGATTTCAGGGCAGCTTACGTTCCTGACACGGCGCTCACCGGTTCGGGACAAGTGGTGGGGTTGTTGCAATTTGACGGCTACACGGCCAGCGACATCACCTATTACGAAGGCGCGGCCGGTTTGCCCGGTGTGCCGCTGCAAAATGTGTTGCTGGACGGCTTCAGCGGCACTCCCACCGGCGATGGCGGGGAGGTCGAGGTGTCATTGGACATTGAGATGGCGATTTCGATGGCGACGAATTTGTCCGAAGTGATTGTTTATGAAGCCGGGCCGTATGGCAACTGGCACGACATCTTGAACCGCATGGCCACGGACAATCTGGCCAAACAATTGAGCTGTTCGTGGTATGACCCCAACGGCGGATCCGACACGGTTGCAGATCAGATTTTCCAGCAAATGGCGGCACAGGGACAGTCGTTCTTCTGCGCGTCGGGCGATTCCGACGCCTTTACCGGACTGATTCCGTTTCCGGGTGACACTCCCTACATCACCGAGGTTGGCGGGACGACGTTGACGACAACGGGCCCGGGCGGCTCATGGGTTTCAGAAAATGTGTGGAACTGGGGCAGCGGCATCGGCAGCGGCGGCGGCATCAGCACGCAATATCCGATTCCGGCGTGGCAGACCAATATCAGCATGGCGGCCAACCAGGGTTCGACGACGATGCGCAATGTCCCGGACGTGGCGTTGACGGCGGACAATGTTTATGTGCGGGCGGACGGACGTGATTACAGCGTGGGCGGCACAAGTTGCGCGTCGCCGCTGTGGGCGGGTTTTGCCGCGCTGGCCAACCAGCAGGCCGCGGCCGCCGGCAGGCCGGCAATTGGATTCATCAACCCCCTTGTTGACGTGATTGGCGCGGGGGCGAACTACGCGCCGGCCTTTCACGACATCACCACCGGCAACAATGAAAGCCCAAGCAGCCCGACGAAGTTTTCGGCTGTCACCGGCTATGATCTGTGCACCGGCTGGGGCACGCCGGTCGGGCAGGCTTTGATCAACGCGCTGGCGAATCCCGAAGCGCTGCTCATCACGCCGCCGACCGGTTTCACTTCCGCCGGCGGGTTCGGCGGACCGTTCACCATTACTTCACAAACCCTTTCCCTGACCAATGCCGGGACAAACACCATAACTTGGACGCTTGCCAACACTTCGACATGGCTGACGGTTACTTCCACCGGCGGCACGCTCGCACCCGGCGGCACTGCGGCCACGGTGACGGCCAGCTTGAATTCCGTCGCCAGCAATCTGGTGGCGGGCATTTACAACGCGACGCTTTGGTTCACCAACTTGAACGACAACATTGGACAATGCCGTCAATTCACCTTGTCAGTGGTCAGCCCACCCGTCATCACGGCACAACCGACCAATCAGGCGGTTTTGGAAGGAGCAACTGCGGCGTTCTCGGTCGCGGCCACCGGCGGATTGCCGCTGGCTTATCAGTGGCAGGACAATGGGACAAACCTGACCGACGGCGGCAACATCTCCGGTTCCACGACCACCAACCTGGTTGTCAGCGATGTGTCGGCAGCCGATGCGGGAACATACACCGTCGTTGTGACCAATCTCGCCGGCACGGTGACCAGCTCCAACGCGCTGCTGACAATCACTCCCTCGGCACCGGTCATTACATTGCAACCGGTGGATGAGACGGTGGTGGTGAAGGGCACTGCCCAATTCGCCGTGGTGGCGCTGGGCACCAAACCGCTCTCTTATCAATGGAGTTTCGATGGAACAAATCTTGTGGACGCAACCAATGCGACACTGACGCTTGCTGATGTTCAGTATTCCCAAGCTGGCGTTTACAGTGTGGCGGTTACAAACATCTATGGTTCGACGAACAGTTCGGAAGCCGTCTTAACGGTAATCCCCTGTGATCCGGCGCCACCGGGCATGGTGAGTTGGTGGGCTGGGGAGGGCAATGCCTACGACAGCATCGGCAACAACAGCGGGACATTGGTGGGTGGAGCGGGTTATGCGGCTGGAGAAGTGGGGCAGGCATTTTCTTTCAACGGCACGAGCAGCTACGTCTCGATTCCGGATTCGCCCTCGCTGGACTCGTTCACCAATTGCATCACGATTGAACTGTGGCTCAAGGCCGGTCAGACCAACGTCAATTCGGATTGGGAATCGGTGGTGTCC
>Ga0181516_10000953_pt1 | contig 23550 bp, 18 predicted proteins | sample PEATcosm2014_Bin_25_FD_121104 | JGI IMG/M metagenome (GOLD analysis project Ga0181516, IMG submission 121104) | Peatland microbial communities from MTU Mesocosm Facility, Houghton, MI, USA - PEATcosm2014_Bin01_10_metaG | ecosystem: Environmental > Terrestrial > Soil > Wetlands > Peat | place... | reverse complement strand
CGATCCTGTTTGCTCAACTCGACATGCACACGATGGTAGCTAGGCATACCTCCAATCTCTGACACTCAACGCACGCTGCCAAGTACCTGATGAGGTTCATCTTCATACGGTCGGAGACCTAGCTTCTGCGCGGATGCAGTGAGGTGCGGGCTTTGCTCAACGACAATGTCCCCAAATCCAGTTCTCTCAAGGGCGCGACGAATACCTCCGGGTGTTTGGAATGTCTCGTGTCGACCAAAGAGAGATAACTGCCATCCAAGTATGTTGAACAAAGCTCCGCTCGCAAGGACGTAACTCCGCCCAAGCACCTTGCCGAAATCCAAATGTCGAATTGCAGTTCGGAGCATTTCTAGATTGAACGACAAATTGTGAAGCATGAGCCACAAGTCGCCCCCTGGCCTCAGCACTCGTTGCATTTCCGCCAGGGTACGGGCGATCGGCATCAAAGGCAGTGCCACACGACAAAATACAAAGTCAAAAGTCCCATCGGCAAACGGGAGCCGATCTCCAGGGGACACCTGCAAATGAATATTGGATGGAGCCAGTCTCTGGCCGGTTTCGATGGCCTCCTGGTCAAGGTCCACTCCAAATGCCTCGACATCCGAGGGAAGGCCGGCAGCCAGAAGAGTTTGTCCCATACCGCATCCAACGTCCAGGATCCGTTTGTGCTTCGGGGAGATCGGTGGCTGGGCGCGCTTCGGATTGAAGGGGTCTAGAGCGATTTCCAACTCCTGGAAATGATAGTCGATAGGCATCTGCCCTCCTTCAAGAACTGATAAGGCTGCTCTCACGATAACGTTCCTGCAACCGCACAATCGGATTGCGGAATTGTGCTGTTAGACCTGAATCTTCTTGACCACACCTCTGCGATCAACACGCGGGTAAACTCGCTGTGCCACACTTCCTCGGATCCGGCGCAGAATTGCCTGTAGCAAGCCAGGAACTTGGGCGCGTCCAAAACCCCCATCTCTGCCAATGCACTCTTTGCAAACAGACGTTCCATCATGGGAGCGCAGTCCTGTTTCAGCCAATGCTTTTCCGGCACAGGGAATCCTTGCTTGTCGCGGCGCCAGCGCACTTTCTTGGGTAACTCGGGGACTGCCTTGCGAAGGATGTACTTGGTCCACCCGTAGTGGAGATTGGCGTTGGCTGGCAAGCCCACGGCAAACTCCACCAGTCGATGATCGAGAAAGGGATGGCGCACCTCGAGCGCAAACGCCATCGAACTGCGATCTTCGTAGTGCGTCAGTGCTGGAATGGAATAGGCATCGATGTCTGTAATCTGACGTTGCCGGACGTTGGACGAATCCCAAAGCCGTACACGCTCGCCGCAGCTTAGAAGGAACGGCCTCGAACAAACTGAGGACCGGTAGCGCCGGGCCGCCCCAAATCTGAATTGGTTCAGCACCGTGCGGTGAAGAAGGCATCCGAGAACTTGAGCGAGAGCTTCGTTGTAATTGCTGCCTCTCTTTAGATCTTGCAGGTAAAAGAAGAAGTATTTCAAGTATCCGAGGAGCACCTCGTCTGCGCCCTGGCCGCTGAGAAGAACTGTGGAGTCGGATTGGTTACGAATGGCCTCCATCATTTGAAACTGGGCGACCACATTGAAACCGCCGAGCGGCTCATCGTTGTGAAAGAGAACTCGATCGAGCGACTCGATCGTTTCCGTCGCGACGGTCATCACCTTCAAATTGTGGCCCCGAGTTTTCGCGATTACAGCGTCCGCGTATGGCTCCTCCGAGCAGTCACCATCAGAAATCACGGAATATGTGTCGACCTGGCTGGCCAAAAGCTGAGTCATCAAAGTTATTGCGGAAGAGTCCAAACCGCCGCTGAGAAGAACTCCAACTTTAACATCGCTGCGTAGACGGATTCGGATGCTGTCCAGGAGCAGTTCCCGGAAGTGCTCCTGGACGTCTCCAATGAATGGCTCAAATGGGGGCCAATCCCAATATCTCGCCTGCGAGGACTTTCCGGTCCGCAAATGCATCACGAGGTTGGTAGCAGCGGGCAGTCGATCGATTCCGATATAAAACGTGTCCACTTCATGATCCGTGAGCGCCTGATCAAGAAAGGTGTTCATGACTCCAAGATTCGGTTGTGCGGAATGCAAGAGGGGAACAAGTTGCTTGATTTCGCTGCTGAAATAGAGATCGCGTCCAACACTGGCCAGATAAATCGGCTTGATTGAGAAGCGGTCCCGGCTCAGCACCAGTCTTGATCTGCGCAGATCGATCAGGCCGAAAGCCCACATGCCGTTCATGCGGCCAAAGCCCGTTTCTCCGTACTGCTTGTAGAGACGAAGGATCACCTCTGTGTCGGTCGCGGAATGAAATGTATGCCCTAGGGCAATCAACTCTTCTCGCAGTTCAATGTAATTGAAGATCTCTCCATTGAACGTGATCCAGCACCCCTCCCCATCGGTCATGGGCTGGTGGCCAGCCGCTGAAAGGTCAATGATCGACAGGCGTCTGTGCCCCAGGAAAATGTTGAATGTTTCGCCTTCCTGGACAGCTGGATTAATATTTAAAACCACATATCCCGCATCGTCCGGACCACGATAACTCACCATGTCGGTGAGCGCGCAAAAATCTGCATACTCGTCTGCCCTGAAACTGCCTTCCGTTCTGATAGCACCGAATATTCCGCACATTTGATGATCAGTTCCTGACTGCGTTCACAATCTATTACTCACAATGGATCGTCTGAATATGGAGTCTCATGTTGAGGCCGCGCGGACGCCGCCAATTGGGAGCTTGGGGACTGTTTTCGCTTGGACCGTAATCTATAGCAATCTGTGACGTCGCAATAGCAAGTGAAAAGCCCGCGGCACGGGTAGCGATGCTGTAATTAAACAACTCCCATTTCATAGGCTCCTGCATGGAGCGACGATGTCCTTCTCTGGAATGGAAAGCATGGATTCCGCATGGCGAGGCCCATTCCCGCATTGCATATGCGGGATCTATCAAAACTGAAAGCAGTTTCAAACAGCGGAGGCGGTATGAACCGATCGTACTTTATAGCCATCTTGCATCAACTTAGCGAGCCGATCAACGATCACGGTTACGTCGAAGCTCTCTTCCACTCGTTTGCGCCCTGCCAGTGCCAGCTTTCTTCGCAGCGAAGGATTACTGGCCAACTGCTCGATCGCATCAGCCAAGGCCGTCGAGTCGCGTTCCGGCACGAGCAGTCCGGCGCCGTCGCCGAGCAATTCTGGAATGCCGCCGGTTTCGGTCGAGATGACCGGCAGTTGCCGCGCCATTGCCTCCATGAGTGAGACCGGAATACCTTCCTGCTGGCTGGCCTGGTCGACGATGCTCGGAAGGGCCACAGCGTCCCATATGTCCGCGGACATTTGTGAGAGCAATACGTCATGAGGGATCATTCCGTGGAACCGAATATGATCGGAGGCGCCAGCCTGGGCCACGAACTGCTCAAGATCCTCTCTCAATCCGCCCTCCCCCACGATGTCAATATTTACAACGATGCCCCTGTCTCGCAGCTTGCTCCAGGCTTCAAATAGATACTTGTGGCCCTTGATCTCTATGAGCGAGGCAACAACTACGAGGCGAAAGGTTGAACCCGCGGTTCTCGCAGCTGGATTAGGAGAGTCAGGTAGACGAATACCAAGATGCAGGAGATCCACTTGGGCACTGGTGCGACGTTGCAACCTGGATTTGCCGAATTGACTAACAACCCGAACAAAAGATGCATTCCGAGCCTTCACATCCAACAAGTTATTCTCAACTAGCTCCCAGCTATGAACAGTAAAGCTCCATGGAATTCCACTGATACGGCTCGCGATCATGGCAGCTGTGGCTGTGCACCCACCCCACTGTGCATGGATGTGCTCTGTCCCCGAAATACTCACGTAGCGAGCCAGCCAAAGAGACTTGAGAAGAACCGAGGCATTCTTGATCGCGATACGGGTCGAGCGACTCTGGAGAAGAGTTGCGGCTGCCAACCCGGTGCGCACAGGATGGCCGAACGCCTGCAAAAGTGCGTCGGCAAGAATCCGTACTGAAAGCAACCTCTCCATAACCGTAATCGAAAGCAGTGGATTTGCATCTTGATGCAAAAGGGGACCGCGCGGGTGGAGTGGCACCAAGACCAATTCATTCCCCTGCGCCCGAAGCTCTTCAATCTCCGGAATGAAGAAGGCTTCCCCTTTACCAAAAGGAAAGCTCGCAGTGAGGTAAACTATTTTCATTCAATAGCCCAACAGGTCGCAGTGAATGTCGAGGAACGCAGACCATCAAGCTTTGATGGCATGGTCCATACATTTGCGTATGCCTCTCTAAGGTTCTCGCCTTGATTGTGCATGTTCGCGCACCTTGCCTCACATTGGAAGTGCGCGTGCTAAAACCAGACTTTCATAAAGAGCTTCGTATTCCCTTGTCATTGCGGCCGCGCCGAATCGCAGCCGAGCAAACTGCTGAGCGGATACGCCCATGCTAGCTCGTAATCGGGGGTTGGAGGCGATTCGAAACAAGCCGTCCGCCAATGCGTCTTCATTGCCGGGCGGAACTACGATTCCTGCATCTCCCGGCACCAGGTCTGGCACTCCCCCAACTGCAGTCGCCAGCATCGGCTTCCCTGCCGCCATGATTTCCATTACCGACAAGGGGTTTCCCTCCCAATCGGAAGAGAGGATCCCAAAATCAGCGGCGGCAAGAATGTCGGGGATGTCACATCTGGTCCCAAGGAACTCGACCCGGTCTTGTAGGGCCAGCCGGGCAGACTGCCGTTTCAACTCTTCAGCCAGTTCTCCATCCCCTACGAATAGACAACGCAAGAAGGGCAGTCGCGGGGCGATTTTGGCCATTGCGCTCAGAATCAATTGTTGGTTCTTCTGCCTAACCAATCGTCCGAGGCTCACCATGACAACGTCGCTTGGCTGGATGTTATGTTCTGTTCTCCAGACCTTGCGACGATCCGAATCCAGCTGGTAGTCGTCTACGGGAATTCCATTTGAGATCAGCGGTGATTCTATTCCATACACCTCTCGTATGCTCTCTTGCACCGCTTCTGCGATGGCAACTGGTGTGACATGCAAATGCCGAAAGGCGAACGACCACACCATCTGGTCTTTGCGAAAGGCCTCACGTTGAGCGAGATTATGGAGCGTATGAACTCCAGCAATCTTTCCTCGATGCGATACCAGGGTCGGCACCATGTAACGGAATGCATATAGGTGAGTGTGAATAATATGGGGCTGATAATCCCGGATAACAGCACTGATTTTACCGAAGGCAAAAAAATCAAAACCGGGCGCCTTGCCTAGGTAGTCAACCTTGATCGAGTCACGATCCAGGCTCTCTTCAATATCGGTGTCTTGTCGCACAAAGAGGCTGATGGCCCTTGGTGTGAAGCGGGTTCGATCCGAATTGCGTAGCAAATGCATTGCGATCCGTTCGCCGCCGCCAAGAGCGAACCTGGGTACCACATGAAGTACACGAATCATTCAGTCTCGCTCCAAAGGAGTATGCAGGAAATGAAGCATTTGAATGCCGGAGCGGCCGTCAATATAGATGGTCGCGACATATCCGTCCAATTTAAGGAGCGCTCTGGAGCGATTCGAGCGTGCTTACGTAGAGCGTCTCATATTTCTTGGTCATACCATCGACTCCAAAATGCCGTTCAGCAGACGCGCGTGCTGCTGCGCCCATTCTGCTTCGCAGCTCTCGATCGCTTCCGAGTTTCATCATCCCCAGAGACATGGCTGCAGCATCGCCCTTGGGAACAAGAATCCCACAGGCTCGAGTTACCAGTTCCGGGATACCTCCTACGGCGGTGGCCACTACCGGCTTGCCTGCGGCCATTGCCTCCATGATGCAGAGCGGACTGCCCTCGCAATCCGAGGACAACACAAACAAATCAGCTGCGGCCAGAATCTCGGGTATATCGTTCCGGTCGCCAAGGAGTCCAACCCGTCCGGCCAATGACAGTGCAGCGATCTGGGTCTCTATTTCCACTCGAATCGGCCCATCTCCAACGATCAAACAGCGTGCCGAAGGAAGTCGGCGAGAGACCTCGGCAAATGCTTCGAGAAAGAGTCTGTGGTTCTTTACCTTCCAGAGGCGACTGACATTCACAAACAGAATATCGTCATTTCGAATCCCGTTTGCTTGACGCCATTTACTGCCAGCTCCCGCATTGCGTCGATACTCTTCGATCGGTATGCCGTTCGGCACCAACGGCGCATCCACTCCGTAGACACGCCGTATCGAACGGCCAACCGCCTCAGAGATAGCGACAGGAGTAACATTCAAACGCCGAAAAGCAAAACGGGTCAACCGCCGTTGAAAGCCTTGCGCATCGTATTCTGCGAGGCTGTGAATGGTGTGGATTGCTGCCTTGACCGTGTGGCCGACCAAGGCAGGCAACAGATACGGAAGCGAGTAGTTATGCGAATGGAGGATGTCCGGCCGGAATCTCCTGACAGCGGCGAAAACCTTGCGCATCGTTACAGGATCAATCCCAGGGCGCTTTCCTAGATAGACGACGTTCACCCCTGCGCCTTCCAGTCGCCTCACCATTTCTGAGTCGGGGCGCGCTTGCAGGCAGAGTGCTGCGGCTTTGAATTCGCTAGAATCCAAGTTGAGCAACAATTGCATGGCAACACGCTCCCCGCCGCCTACCGCAAATTGAGGCACCACCTGCATCACTCGAATCACGCACGCACTTCCGTGAGGCTATCTTCCTGTTCCAGCATCCATTCTACATACAACTGCTCGTTTTCCAATTCGGACTGACGAGAATGAGCAAGGATCAAGGCAAACATTAACCAGGAGATCTTTTGGTACTCCATCGTGAGCGCAAATACGCCGATCGCCCAGGACAAGAACACTGCCCCCCAAACATATCGCTCTGGCTTTGGCATGCGAACAATGAGGTGCAGCAATCTAAGCAGGATGACCAGCCAGATTGCAAAGCCCATGCAGCCCAACTCTGTTAGCACGGAGAGGTATGTGTTGTGCGCAACCATCACGGTGATCGCTGAAACTGAAATTGCAGCAGGGAAAGCGCCTGCCCCGACGCCCACAAATGGATGCAGCTTAAACTGCGCCCATCCCGCCGCCCATATCTCCCCTCTCCCGGCCATATCCTGACGGGTTAGCTGATCTCCGATCGAAGACAGACGATTCAAGGACTCCACGGGCACGAGAGTTGCCCCCGCGATTATGCCTGCGACTAGTACGACAACCAGCGTCACCTTTGTCGTGCGCCCAACATGTTTGAGACAGAGTGGGATAACAGTAAGGCTTGCCGCGAGCGCAATCGCTCCGCCCCGCGACCCGGACAACAGTACGGCAAGAATCAACAGAAGCGGGCAGGCTCGGAAAAACACCTGAGCCAATCGGCTTTGCAACTTGATTCCAAGGTACCAGGACATGGGCACCGCCATAGCGATCGCAAGCGCCAATTCGTTGGGGTCGGCCCCCGCAGCAGAGTAGCGATGAGTGTGCAGAGCAATGGCAGCGCCATTACGATAGGCTTGAAGTGATAACAGCGCCGCAACAGTTGCCCCAGTGACGTAAGCCTTGAGAAGAAGTTGCACATCCGCTTTACTCCTGACCAACTGGAGCACGATCCAAAGAAACAGAAGCTCCAGGAAATAGTTTGATGAACGCTCAATGGTGCCTGCTGAGTCGATGGTCCAGAGTATGCTGACAGCGTTTATACAAAAGAACAACGTCAGTAACGCGTGCGTGACTTCCGGCTTTACAACAGCCTCCCCTGTAAACAGGGCGCCGATACTTACTGAAAATGCAACGACTCCAATTAAGCGGGAAATTGATCCAAAACTTCCGACTGCAATTGCGTCGGCGAAAATGGATGCGATGTAGACTGCCAGAGTAAAGAGAGCAATCCGTTTCATCTAATATCATCCTTCTTCATTGGGGTCAGGCCGCAGTCTCTTAAGCGCTGCTGTTTCTGACAACCAGATAGTCTACTTGAATTGCTGGATTCCCATTGGAGGCTTGCGCAGCTTTTGAATTGCCTTGCTCGTCACGGCACGTGCTAAACATACTCGCGAGTCAAGTTGACGGCTGAAGCGTTCCCGCGTGGCGCGAAGTACTTCGCCATGCTGAGGAAAACAGAGGGATAGAGCACCCAATTGGGTGATATGCAGGCTTTGGTAGAAGGGGCCTGCAATTGTGCCTTCCAAATCATACAGCGACCAATAACCGCAATCGAATTGAGGGAGATGGGACGTTAGACCGCGCATTGCGGCATCCAAAGCTATGGAGACATCATTATCCTTTGCCGCCAGCTGATAGTCATACAGACCGAAGATCGCAAAGATCCAGCCGTTCAAGACTGTGTTTTCCGCATCCGCCGGGTATTCTTCGAGGATAAGATCCTCCCCCTTGTAAGCGGCAGTTCCGCCAGCCGTTTTAGGAGTCAGCATTGCATTGATTGCCCGCCTTGCGGCTTGCAAGTATCTGACATCCTGAGTTTCGGCGAAGACTCGCACGAGCAAAGACGAGGCCTGCCCCTGGCTCATACAAGAGTATTCTGAAAGCGCCCTCGGATGAAGCGGGACCGGGTGCGCCCAACCTCCATTTTCATCCTGATGATCCAACGCCCAATCGGCGGCGGCGTGAAAGCCTTTGTAATCTTCCGAAGAAGAGCGGGCACTTTCCAGCCAAAGGTCCCAGTGTGCAAGCCCCTTTTGGAGAACTGTTGTGGGCCAGTAGCATCTATTTTTTGCGAGTATAGAAAGAGGGACTCCCTGCTGATCCGACTCTCCCGGCCAATCCGCCTTTCCGGTCAGATCGCTGAAGTACCCGGACAGTTGTCCTGGACTGAAGAGTCGCCCAAGTTTTTGGGGCCGGTGCCAGTAACTATGGCCTCCTAGCATGCCAGCCCAATGCTTCAGCATATCGTAGTAGATCAATGATCTCCAGCTTCCTTGCAACGCTCTTGTCTCATCAATCAGCCGCCGTAACGACGAGAGAACTCTCTCCTCTGACCCTGCGATGCAAGCAGAGAAAGAGACTGACGTCTCCAAGAAAAAGAGCGGTCGCGTATATCACAGCAACATGGAATGCATCGATCTGTGAACAGATACCGAGCATCAACGCGATGGCCACGAGGCGGCCAAGCTGCATGTATGTCAGCAACTGAGGCATGCCGTACGCATGAACCAGGTTGTTATTGACCGAGATGCACATGCAGATCACGGTTGCGGAACCAATCACTGCAAATGCCGTCAGGCTTCCGCGGTAGGCAGGGCCCAGCAAGAACCCTTGCGCAAGCAAACATACCGCGAGGCCTCCAGAAAGCAACAAGAACATAATGGGTAGCTTGTGAAAGAGCGCTCTACGAAATCGGAGCCGAGCCTCTACTGTCTGCAAGCCAGACACCTCAGGCACGATGACAGTACTGAGTGCATCCCAAATCAGGCCGAACCCGCTCACAAAAGTAAGTGCGGCGGTGTAGAGTCCCAATTCTTTGAGGCTGGCGCGTCTTGCCAGGGTAATAAGAGGGGCGCGTGCTGCCAGAGCAAAACAGATTGCGGCGCTGGAGACCCACACGCCATACTTAACTGCCCCCCAAAGCGCAATACTCTCCCGCACCAATCGCAGACTGTCAATCCTGAGCGAAGTCCTCTCCCTGACAGCGAGGGTGTAAACCAGAAGCACGACCAATGGAGCCAAGTAAAGGCTGAGGATCGTCGACATGGGCGTAACCAGGTGGAACGCTAACATAACCCCATAGGCTGCGAACCGAAATGCCCCATACAGAAACACATACCGCGTAAATGTTGTATAGTCGCGCCGAGCCTGTTCCATGGCGCGCACACTTGTCCAGAGACTCATCAAGGCGGCGGAAACAATACCGACTTCTACCAGCCAAAGTTCGCTGAGCACCGGCAGAAGGTATCGCACGACGAGGGCCAAGGGGTAGGCCAGCGCTGCAACCAAAACTACCTGCAGGACCTTACCCTTTAACACTCCTCCAATGAGGAATTGTCGTTCTGCGAGATCGGAGCTGCTGTTGTAGTTGCGAACCAGAGCAACGCTGACGCCGCTGTCGAGAAGCACAACCCCGAAGGTCACGATTGCGATGACTAGCCCCAGAGCGCCAAATCCCACCGGGCCGATGTGCCGGGCTGCATGGAGCGTAATCGCGAGGGAAGCCAGATTGTTAAAGGCATTGGCAATCAAGACCTGTGACAACTTCGCCACCCGGCCCGACCCGGAAACGCCCTTAAGGCTGTCCGATACACTAGAAGCGATAGATTGAAATACCAGTACCAATTTCTATCGCTCCTTCGATACTACGATAGAGTACGTTTTTAGTCGTGCTATCTGGAATGATGAGGATGTCGTTTTCTTGCATCTTCAGGTCGTCTGCGCGGTTGTGCAGTACAGCTTCCATGTCGATGGGGATTTCCTGGCGTTTGTCGTTCACACTGCGAATCAAGCGGGCCGACTTCATCTTCGCAGTGTGAAGGCTTCCTTCTGCCAGCGCAAGAGCCTGAAGCAGAGTGACGGTCTTGCCGCTGTCCAGCATAAATCCACCAGGCTTGGCGACTCCGCCAACGACATAGACGATGCCAGCCTTCGCGGCATAAATGGTATCTCCCGGCTGCACAACTGGATTATTGTCAGTCGACATGGAGCCACTGATTCGCACCGAAAATGCTTTCTCTGCATGGTCGAGGTGAGTGATGGTAACAAGGCCCGATGAGTCGGGCAGTAGTCCTCCTGCTGACGAGATAACATCCCACAATCTCTGCTCACCGACGAGCAGCACAGGGCCAGGCCGCCCAACCTCGCCCAACACAGACGCCCGCTGTGAAGGCGATTGTTCGATGATGACAATCGACACTTCAGGAGCCTTGACGAAGTTTCCCGATTTCGCCAACAGTCTCCCCACTTCATTTCCTGCCTGCTCGGTGTTAAGTCCGGCAACCTGAAATCCACCTACAAGAGGAAGCAGAACGACTCCATCCTTGTTGACGCGAGATTCTCTATCCAGATCCGGAGTGAGCAGGACCCTCATTCCCAACAGATCGCCGGGACCTATAACCGTGGCGGCGGCAACAGTCGAAGGCATTTGAAGCGGCAGGCTTGTCGGTGCCTGTGGCTGCAGCTGACCGAATCCCGCGACAGCAGAGGCGAGCAGTGCGAGAGCTATGAGAAACCGATGTGTTGACTTCATACTTCCTCCTTTCCGTTGGAACTGCCGGCGAGGTAGTAGGAGTTGTAATTCCTTCCGTAGTATCCGTAGTAACCGTAGTGCGATTCCGAGTTGAGATCGATACCGTTGACCACGACGCCGGCAACCCTTGCGAATACGGTGTTCAGAATGTCGCGTGTTCGTCGCAGCGACTGATAGCGTGTAACGCCAGAGCGCGCAACCAGGATGACCGCGTCTGCCATGGATGCCAACACCACCGAATCCGTCATGCCCAACACCGGGGCGCAGTCGAAAACGACATGATCGTATTGGCTTGACCACATTCTCATCAGTTCGCGCATGCGGCAGGAGTCCAGTAGCTCAGACGGGTTGGGCGGGCGCGTCCCTGCGGGCAGAACACTTAGAGTGGGCAATTCATTCAAGGTCGTGGTGGAGCTCCCGGGATCTGCACCGGATAAGGCGCCACTGAACCCTTGAGCGCTATTTATGATTCCAAGTTTGTGATGGATGGTAGGTCGCCGGAGATCTGCATCCACCAACAATACGCGACTTCCCTTTTGAGCCATTACCAGCGCGATATTAACGCTAGCAGTGCTCTTTCCTTCTTTGGGCAAACCGCTGGTAACGACGATGATCTTGGGAGCGGAATCGGGTGCTGCCAACAGAATCGCAGTACGCAGGCAGCGGAATGCCTCCGCTGTCTGTGACTGCGGCTGACTCAACATAATGGGTTGCGTTTTTTTGCCCGACATGCCCTGCCGATTGAGGGGAATAATGCCGAGAGACGTCAGCATGCACAGGGACTCCACCTCTTCCGGTGTGCGAATTGTGCTGTCCAGGGCTTCTGCACCAAACGACGCGGCAATACCCAGCAGCAATCCGCCAAAGAGCGCCACAGCGATCATGAGCATTCTTTGCGGCTCAGCTGGCTTTGCGGGAACATTGGCTGGATCCACCACAGTCATGTTGGTAGCTTTGAGTCCTGCAAGCACACCGGCGACCTTCAACTTCTTCAACACATCTTCGTATGTGTCACGGCTCGCTTCCGCATCCCTTTGCAGCACCTCCAGCTTGATTGAGTCTTCATTGGTCCGGTAGGCGGCCAATTTCTGAGTTTCGAGAGATGCTGTGAGCATTTGCTCTGTTTTCAAGGCCTGGACATAGTCGTTCTTGGCATTTTCAGCCACCCGCTGAATCTCCGCCTTGATGGCCTCATCTACTTCAGCAACCTGCTTGCTGAGTTGCACCACGCTTGGATAGGCGGGACCATAGTAGGCGCTCTGTTTTGCGAGTTCTGCCTTCAACTGAACCTGCTGGCTGCGCAATGCCCCCAGGGTTGCACTTGGACCTGAAGGGGTGGGGCTGAGGGTCGAAAGCAATTCGGGATCGTGTGTTTGCGCGGTGCGGAAGCGTGCTTCCTTCACGATTCGATCGGATTCCGCCGCACTCAGGGCGTGGTTGGTCTCTTCAAGCTTGTCAAGTACCGTGTTGCTACCGTTGGACGCGGGATTATCGCCTCGGCTCGGACTGGAAAGCCCGCCGCCACTGGTTAGAATGATGCCCTTGTCCTTCTGATAGCTAGCGTATTTCTGTTCCGCCTCCTCCACGTTCAGCTTCAGACCGTTCAATTGGGTCGCAAGCCAGTCCGAAGCCTGCATCGTGGTGGAGTACTTGTGGCGGAGCGAAACGCCGATGTAGTCGTCGGCGATGGTATTCGCAATCTGCGCGGCAAGCACAGGATCCTTGTCGCGAAAGCGCAACTCGATGATTTCGGTCTTCGGGAGCAACTTCACCCTGAAGCGGCTCTCGAATGCCTCCAACAGCCTCATGCGGCGCACCGGGGCGACGTGGTCAATATCATCGTTGGGTCCACCCAAGAGGCCATTCCCGGTGAAGCTGACCTTCTGATCCAAGCGCAGTCTCTTGATTGTGTCCCACGCAACGGCATCGGTCTTGAGGATTTCCACCTGACTTGTCAGTCGTGTACTGGGATCTTCGGAGCTTCCCTGCACTTCTTGGGTGGAAGTTTGATCCAAGGAAGGCATCATGGTTGTCAGGTCCACATCGATGCGGACGACCGCTTCATAGCGGGTCGGTAGCAGAATCGCCAACAGCACCGCCATGCTGACCAACAGCCCGACGCACGAGATGCTAACCGATTTACGCTTCATGAGAATTCGCCAGGTTTCGGCGAAATCAACTTCATATTTCACAGGGGGCCTATTTAGTAGGGGCAGAGGCCGTCCATACTGCGGTCGTATCGCAGTCGGATTGATGTTCTGATTGTTCGTTCCCATACCTTTGTTCATCCTCGCTTCGCAAGTGTGCCGGATGGTACCTGACTCCTGGTTGTGTTCCTAATCAACTCACTGATCGCTCAAACCACAGCTGCTGAGATGTTCATGGCCGGGAGGCAGTATCGGTCCTCTACGACATATGCGGCTTCGCAAGCCGGGCAGACAATTTTCCGGCCCTCCGGCAATCTCACTCCGCAACTGCAAATCCAACCGGCCATGCGGGCCGGAACCCCGATCATCAGTGCGTAGGGCGGCACGTCGTGGGTAACAACCGCTCCCGCCGCAATGAAGGCGTATTCGCCGATCGTGACACCGCACACGACCGTGGAATTCGCGCCTAGACTTGCGCCCTGCTTGACAAGCGTCTTGCGGTATTCATTCCGGCGCGGGACATGACTGCGGGGATTGTTGACGTTGGTAAAGACCATTGAAGGCCCGCAGAAGACGTCGTCCTCAAGTTCCACCCCGGTATAGACCGACACATTATTCTGAATTTTCACATTGTTGCCGATTTTGCATCCGGAACTGACAACGACGTTCTGTCCGAGATTGCAGCGCTCCCCAATTCGGGCATTGGGCATGATGTGTGAAAAGTGCCAAATCGTTGTCCCGTTGCCGATACTGCAACCATCATCAATGACCGATGTTGGATGTGCGGTATAAGCGGTAGTCATGGCCTTCGTCAATACGGGGTGTCCCTGATTCTTCAGTGACTCCCCAGCGGCGCCGAGTACTTGCAGCACGCGCAGGGCGCTTGGGCCGTTTGTCAATGCCTCTTTATGCTCGCGGATACAGTCAAGAAAATGCTGGCACTCCGCCTTCAGAGGCTCGCCCCCGGTGATCGCGACAGGGATGCCTCCGTTCTTCCTCGCAATCGGGGTCCTGTCAATCCACTCGATGGTGTGCGGATAGAGCACAAGCTTGTTCTCCGGTTCGACATCGTCGAACACGGCCATGTTGCGATCCCCGATCACGCACAACTTCTGTTCCTTGAACGGGTGTAGCCAGCTGACAAAAACATGCGCCATCGCCCCGCTGGGAAATCTGCACGTGGTCAGCGTTGCGTCCGCAACTTTATTGTTGAGATAGGCGCCGCCCTGTGCAGAAACCTGCTCGGGAAACTCGTTCAAAAGCGAGAGAATAACCGCGATATCGTGAGGCGCAAAGCTCCACAGGATATCTTCTTCTGTGCGAAGTTTGCCGATATTCAGGCGAGAGGAATAAATATATAGGATCTTGCCCAGTTCGCCCTTGCGGATGAGATTCTTGAGCGCCTGGACTGCCGGGTGGTACTCCAGTAGGTGGCCAACCATCAGAATGCGTCCAAGTTTTATTGCCAGATCGACAAGTTCCTGTCCCTCAGCAACGTGCAGAGCAAGCGGCTTCTCAACAAACACATCCTTGCCATGAAGCAACGCAGTCTTAACCAATTGGTAGTGTTGTGTAGCTGAAGCTGCAATTACAACGCCAACTAGTGCGGGGTTTTCCAGGATCTCACTTACGTTCAATGTACCGGGCACACCGTAAGTTTTCTGCATATCCGCGACGACGGATTCGTTTACATCGCAGATTGCGCCAAGCGCGCCAAGTTGATGAAAATTGCGGACGAGATTCTTTCCCCAATACCCACAACCAATGACACCGACCAAAGTTCTGTTCACCATATTCCTCCACGACCGGATTGCCTGTTCTCGCCGCCTTGCCCGCCGACATCAACCAGTTCCAAGAAGGCGCTCAATTACTTCATGCAGGCGGCTCGAATTGTTCGACCTACACACCTACGGTTGTCGCAGCCTGCACTTGCGCGCCGATAAACGAAATCTCTTGCGCTTCGAGATAGGGGTGCATCGGCAAACTGAGTACATGTTGCGCCGCATGCTCGGCATTCGGAAAACTGCCGGCTTGATAGCCCAGAATTCCGAAGGCAGGTTGCAGATGTAATGGAGTTGGGTAGTGAATGGCTGTCGGAATTCCCGCGGCATTGAGGATTTGCGCCACGGCGCTCCGGTTCTCGCAAGAAACAGTGTATTGGCCAAAGACTGAGGTATTCCAGGTTTCGACAAAGGGCAGTACCACTGCGCTGCCCAGTCGCTTCGCGTATTCGTCAGCGACCCGCTTGCGGGCAACAACTTCCTCGTCAAATATTTCGAGTTTGGCCAGCAAGACCGCAGCCTGCAGAGTGTCCAGGCGGCCATTTATTCCAATGAGTGCGTGATGATAGCGGCGGTCCTGGCCATGAACACGGATTTGACGCATGAGTGTGGCAAGACCGTCATCGTTGGTAGTACAAGCTCCGCCGTCTCCGAAGCATCCCAACGGTTTTGAAGGAAAGAAGCTGGTGCACCCGATGGTTGACAAGCCGCAGGAGGGGCGTCCCTTGTAAGTTGCACCGAAGCTTTGAGCCGCGTCTTCAATCACCGCCAGGTTATGCGAGGCGGCAATTGCCACAATTGCATCCATGTCCGAGCATTGCCCATAGAGAGAGACCGGCAGGATAACCTTGGTTGTCGGAGTAATCGCCTGCTCCAGGAGATTCGCGTCAAGGTTATAGGTGCGAGGATCGATATCGACAAAGACTGTGTGAGCACCGAGCAAGGCGATGGTCTCGGCAGTTGCAATGAAGGTGAAAGGGGTTGTGACAACCTCGTCGCCCGGGCCCACACCCAAGGCCATCAAGGCAATCAGCAGCGCGTCAGTTCCACTGGCGACGCCAATGCAGTGCTTCACGCCGACACGGGCCGCGAGATTCTCCTCGAGTTGCTTGACTTCGGGACCCATAATGAATTGGCCATGCTCAAGAACGGCTGTCATGCGGGCATCGATGGATGGCTTGATCCGCCGATACTGGGCTTTCAAATCAATGAAGTCTACTTTCATTTCCATTATCCTTCCTGGTTGTTGTTGTCCAGAGAGCCGCACTCCAGCACGCTTGGCAACGGTTTCGTTGAAGTTTCGGATCTGTTTCGAATCCCAGACCTATGTGGACCTGCACATTGTCACTCAGCTGCACTCTTCGTCACCTAGCGGCCAACGACGGTAAGAGCCAAGAACTCTCAAATTGCGTTTCGGGCGTCGACAGCGTGCTTCGTGCATTCGACAATCTCCTTGCAGCCCTAACTCGAAGGGCCGGTGAGGATGGCGACACAGTCGTGCACATCAATTGACTAGAGGAAGGCACATTGTGTGCTGATATCGAAGGGAAGGCCCCCGGGAAAGAACCTGAAGGAAGGGCTATTTGAAGTCGATTAGGGCGCTCTGCTTTTGCAGAAGCGTAGTCATGGTCAGGGCTGCAGACTCGCGGAGGTCATTGATGTCCTTCTTTTATGCAGGCCGAATACTACTGCTGTGTCTCAAGCAGATGATCGTTTATCAGTTTTGAAGGGTATGGGCTTCAGCCTGTACCTGTGACCTGCAAAATCAAGAGGGCTTTTGCCCCCGAGGGAATGCGGCCCCCCGTCCCGCCGATTGAGGGGGCGGATAACAGATGCAATGACTGACAAACTTCACTAGACCACTTATTGTTTGCGCGCTGCTTCGGCAGCATGAGATGGGGAGATGCTGCAGAAGCCGCGGCCTATTTGGTTGTGGCTACTCCTGAAACGCTGCTCACTGCCGCAGAGGCGTTGTATTTCGAGTCGCCACTATAGGTCGCCATCAGGCTGTCCAAACCTATTGTCAAGCTGTTGGAGGGGATAGCGACAGTTACTCTGCCGCCGGCCAGCGTCGCTGCCGCAGAGGTGTAGCCACCGCCTGAGAGAGTGACTGCGCCGGTAGGGCTCGCGCCAGCGCCCACAACTTTGAGGGAGATACTCAGGCCGGATGTGGTTGAAACTCTGGTAGAGGCAGGGTTAACCGCCAGGATGGCTGCGCTCTTCGTAACTGTAATGCTCTTCGTTCCGGATGAGGCACTGTAGATCGAATTGCCGCTGTAGGTTACCAACAGCGTATCAGTTCCAGCGCTCAATCTTCCGGCGGGAATCGCGAAGGTGTAGCTGCCACCGACCAGCGTCGCGGCCGCTGAGGTGTAGCCACCGCCGGAGAGAGTGACTGTGCCGGTCGGGGTGGGGCCAGCGCCCTCCACATTTACGGCGACACTCAGGCTGGATGTGGTTGTGACACTGGTAGAAGAAGGGTTGACGGTGAGGGTGGCTGCGCTCTTTGTGACCGAGACACTGGCGGTGGCAGTTGCCGCCGCATAGACTGAATTGCCACTGTAGCTAAGGGTCAGCGCGTCGCCGCCGACCGCAAGCCTTCCTGCGGGAATCATAAATGTGTAACTTCCACCGGACAGCGTCGCTGCCGCGGAGACGTAGCCACCGCCGGAGAGAATGACCGTGCCGGTCGGCATGGCGCTGCCGCCTGCTACCTTCGCTGCGACGCTGAGGTTGCTGACGGTACTGATACTGTTGGTTGCTGGAGACAGGGCGACAGTTGCGGTGCTCTTTACAACTGACACGCGGGCGGTTCCAGCCGATGCGTTGTAGTTGGAATCGCCGCTGTAGCTGATCGAGAGCACATCGGTTCCGACAGCGAGGCTGCTTGCAGGAACTGTGAAAGAGGAACTGCCGTTGGTCAGCGCAGTTGCTTTCGAGGTATAGCCGCCGCCCGAGAGGGTGACCGTCCCGGTTGGCGCCATGCTGGAGCCGGTAATCTTCGCAGTCACAACCAGGTTGGCGGTGATCGCCACACTGCTTGCAGCCGGGCTGACAGTCACGATGGGCGTGGTCTTTCCTATTACTGTGACGGGGGCCATTGCGCTGTTTGGCAGATAAACCGGGTCGCCGCTGTAGCTGGCGGTCAGGGTATCGACCCCGGTGTTCAGGCCGTTGGCCGGTATGGTAAAGGTATACCTACCGCCAGAAAGCTTGGCCGTCGCCGAGGTGTATCCGCCGCCGCTCAGCACAACGGTGCCAGCGGGAGTGGCTCCGGCGCCAGCCAGGGAAACGGTCACTTTGAGAGAGGAGTTGGTCACCACAGAAGTCGAGGCAGGCGTCACCGTAATTTCAGCAATGGGCGAGGGCAGTGTGTAGCTATATAAGGTTGCCTCAGAGCTGAAGTAGATGTTTCCCTGGTTCAAAGCGAAACCGCCGGAGATCAACTGGGGCGAGTTGGCAACGATCTCAGCGGTGAAGGTAGCGGTATCGACAGCGAATATTCCTGCTCCTGCCAGACCCCAGATTCTCCCGAAGTTGTCTACGGAGATACTGTTGTAGATTGGGTTAGTGAAGGGTAGCGCCAACTTCTTGGTTACTTTCTCCGTCTCAGGGTCAAATTCGAAGAGCGTCGTGTCGGCGATGCCATAGATCAGCCCATTTGGCGCCAAAATCAGGTCGGTAATCGTCTTGGCTCCCACTACAGGGGCAACCTGAAACTCAGTTGCGTGAGTGCTGGGATTCCAAATAAACAGCTCCGCATCCGCATTTGTAGGCTGACTGCCCATTCCTCCCAAGCTTGTTGTGCCGCCTACGATGAGATTCTGCCATGCGGCCAGAGAGACTACGCTCTGGTTGGGGATCACATCATAAAGCGCAACAGATCCGGCTTGCGTATTCCATTGCATGAGGGGAGCGCTCAGCTCTCCGTAGCCCGCATCCGCACCCACGTATACGTTTCCGTCAAGTCCTTCGATCATGGCCTCCGGACGCCATCCTGGGTCTTCGTCCTGGATGCCAACCAAGCCTGGATTCGCGGAGTCGGTTCCCTGCGCAAACGGGACGTTCGGCTGATAGGTCATCAGAGTCGAATTGCCGTAATAGGCTCCCATGAGAAGCGAATTTCCCTTACTCAAAAATGAGTAGATTTCGCCCCCACCAATATTTCCGATTTGACTTATGCCGCCCTTGTTCAAATTGACATTGAGGAGATTTGCCGGCAGGATGGAGCTGCCATATAGGGAACCATCCGGTCCAAACCCCACTCGGAATATGGTCAACTGCTGACCCTGATAGGCGATCGGGTAAGTGGCTGTCCCTTGCGTCTTCGGATTGTTGACTGAAAGCATCAAAGATCCCGATACGTTGACAGCGAGGGAGACCGTTCGACCGTCAGAGAGCACGTTCTGAGCTGCCGGAAAGACTGATTCCCCCGTTCCAATCTGCGTCACGGTCGATTGATTCACACCGTATTGAATCCCATTGACCAAGCCGTACACGTTCCCGGAGGCTGCGGCGTAGACTATTGCGAAGCCAGCCGACTGAGCGGCTGAAGGCAAGATCTCAACACTCCCGCCGGTACTGATCCGATAAGCCACGATATTTGCCTTGCTGGGACCGACGCCAGCGTAAACGAAGCCATCCTTGCTAGCGGCGATATAGTGAGCATACTGCTGGACGGGATCCAGGCGCCCTAGATCCGCGAGTTGCCCCGAGGAGGGGTCATAGCGAACTAGCTTGCAGTCGGGGTAGGTTCCGCCGTAAAGCCGGTTATCGGAACCGAAAGCCATGGACCAGATATACGACTCAGTCGAACTCGGACGTCCAAGATCTACGAAGGTTCCTTGCTGGGCGTTGAGCTTCAGGAAATGAGCATGGGGAAGTGTTCCCAAGTAAATGTTGCCATCAGGCCCTGCAACCATCGCATACGCACCATATTCGCCGGGGACAGGGCTGTGGAAGACGGTTGTGTTGCCAGTATTGGGGTCGATCGAGAGGACATCGAAGGTGTTTGACTCATACATGAAAGTGGCGTAGAGCCGCTGGCTGCCAACCGTTGGCCCTGCGGCAACTATGGCCGCGGTTTGTTGACCGATCCCAGTGTAGGTCGAAATCGCATGGAAGGCTTCTTGTGTGGCGGACTGAGCTTGTGCAGGGGCGGGCACGAACAGGGGAGCAGCCAGTGCAATTGCGAAGAAGAACCCAAAAAGCGAACGAAATCCGATTGAGGAGGGCATTTTTGCCTTTCGACGCAGGACGCGGTCTATTAGGCAATAAGACCTCTGGTCCTGTGTACGCCCCAGTCATCGGCAGCATTGATACCAAATACAGATTACTTTTGGCACGAATATAACTTTTTCGATTCATTGTGAGTATTCCAATGGCAGGCATGGAGATTACGGCGGATCTATGGGGTATCTCTGGAAAGAAAACGATCCAGAGGTTTATCGCCGTAGGTGAAAATGCATCGTGATCGGTCAGTATCAGGGTTGCATTGGCATGAAGGAGCGCGTCATCAGAAAGTTCTCAGAGCCCCGTGCCAGGCAACTCACCGTCGAGAGTACTCCGACATACCAGTTGATGGGCTCGTTGGACATTGAACCACTTCTGCCACGGGCTGTCAGACCAGAGCCGGTCCGGACATGGTTGCAATGGGTCGCGCGAATGCGGCCAGCCTTGGGGCCAGGATGTCGAGCCAAAACTTGGTGTAGGCGCGGGTTGCTTGCCGGTTGTCGATGCAGGCCCGGTGTTCGCTATTGATCATCCGAGAAAGCCCCGCGTGCATAAGAACCAGGGTCATCATTGCTGTTGTTACCATGGAGGGGTCCAGTTCGCGAACCCTCCCACTTTTCATGCTCGCTTTCAAGTAGTTGCAGATGGTTGCACAAACGGGCCCCAACTGCTCCTGTCCATAGGCTTCGGCCTTCCATGGCAACTCAAGAAATGCCACGGCAACCAGTCGCAGCAAATGCGGCCTGAAGTTGACCGCATCGGTTAACATACCCATGATCTTGGGAACAACGACTTCCGGAGCATCCAAGGGAGTAACTTCGTCCAAGGAGTCTTTGCATGCTTCTAGCCAAACGGTTTGCGAGCGCAGAGCCGCCCAGAAGAGGTCTTCCTTGTGCTCGAAGTGCCGGAAGAGCGTGTTTTCACTCACATCAGCGAGGCGCGCGATTTCACGCGTGCTGGTTCCGTTGTACCCCTGCCGCGAGAAAAGTTGAGTGGCTGCGAGCACGATTTTATCTGCGCGCTCTGAGTTCCGGGAAGAAATTGCCATGAGAAAAGCTCCCGCTGAGCGGCTACAGTTCACGACGGCCACAATTCCCGGCGCTCATCGTGGTGCGACCCCCAGCTGAATTGAAAGATGATGCAATTCGTTCACAATCCGGTTTTTTCATGGCCCTTGTTTATTTCTCGGAGGTTGCAGGCTGAGCTGCAGGATTTGGATCGAATTGAGGAACAGGAGCCTGGAAACCAGCATCCGAGGATTTTCTTCGGTAGGTGAGACCAGCAATTGGACCATGGGAGACTGGTCCAGCAGAGCAATTCGTGTCTATAGCCCGCCAGCGCCTCCATGGAAACGGCGTGCGAGCCGGCGTTTCAGACCCCAAGAGCGGTTCCAATGTTGCTGTCTCCAGGGAGTGATGCTCTCAAGTTTCATGTTCTTCACTGAGATGACATCTTGCATGTTCCAGCGGTAAGGGGGAAACTCCGGAACCGCTTTGGACCGCGCAGATCAATCCGCTACCATTTCCAGGTCGTCGGCATTGACTTCGATTGCGGCGTGCTGGTTGATCAGCTCGAGTGTGAGCACGAATCGAAGAGACTTATTCTTTCTTACTAGAGTTCCTTGAACTCCCTCCATCGCGCCGCACTTGATGCGGGCCTTCTGGCCGACCACAAGATCCCGGTAGGGTTCAACCTTTTCTCCTCGAATGCCTGCGCGCATAAACTCAATCTCGGAATCCTGAAGCGGCAGAGGCCCGCGAGAGTTTCCGACAATATGGAGCACCCCGGGCGCCTCAATGGCCCTGGCGCGCTCCTGAGGGCTGATCCGTAAGAACAGATAAGTGGGAAACAACGGGAGGACAAGCTTCATGCGTTGGCGGTTCTTCCAGACACGCACCTCTTCGTAGGTGGGCAGGAAGCACTCCACTCCACGCAAATCAAGCTGCTTGACCACCGCCTTTTCGTGTTTCGGCAAAGTGAACAGGGCGTACCACTTGCGCGCCGCATCATGATTGTATGCGGCTAGAACGTCGCTTGTTACGCAGGATGGAATTTGCTGAATCATTTGAATTGGTCCTCGTCTTAAAGCTCTGCCACTCACTTTGGAAGGTGCATTGAGGTAAATCGAGCCTTTGAGGCGGTGGGGGCAAGGCTTCGCCATGCCAACTTAGCAAGCCTTGTTCATGCAAAGTTGAATTGCGAAATCGAGAAGACACGTTCCGGCTCGGCAGAGAAAACCTGGCAGTTAGCCAGATTCTCACCCTGGAATGCGCTGCACCATCGACGGCGCACTGCAGTACAAGGACCGGTTGTGATTCTGTGTCTATGGATTGAACAGTAAGCCCGTACTTCAATTGTTGAAAGCGCAAATGTTTGCCAAAGCTCGCCAGATCGCGCTTTTTGATTAAAATTCCGATATTCAGCGGGTTGATCATATAAACACAAGGCATATTCCGGTCCGGAAAAGGTTGGGTAAGTACTTGCTACTGCACTCTCGCGCTTGGGTTTTGCGTTGCGCAGCGCGCCTGGAATGCAAGGTGATCACGGTCTTGGGACCCAGCCGATCGAATGCGTTCCGGATGCTCGGCCTAAAGATCGGCCACAACCAGTTATTGATAAAGGAACGTCTTGCCATGCGTACTTGGGAGAATCGGGCGCGGGCCATTCGATTTGACGATCAGGTTTCACGATGTTCGCCAGAGGGCGGGGAGACGAGAGCAAAGCGACTAGCTTATGACTGCGCCATTGGACGGCCGCTCTCTTGCGCGCATCGCGGCGAGGTTGCTTGTGAAATCGCATAGAACACGGTCGTCAGAGTGATGTGGCCCAGGCTCCCGCCGTCACCGGCGATGGCCCTGCCCGTCCCTGAGGAAACCCGCAGAGTCGACGTTTGCAAACTGGACAGAGTTTTGCGATTCGCGGCCGACAATGCCATCCGGATCAATGGAAGTAAATTGTGAATGCGAGATTGAAATCCCTGCCCCGGCTTGTTAGTGCATACAGTTGAAATGGGGAACTGTGCGTTCGCGTGACGAACATCACAGGTAACTCGGTGGAAGGCCAAAACCAAGTGGCGCCAAATAGATGGATCACGGCTGTCCGGTTAAAAGTCGAATAGATTCAATTGGTTGCGGGAGTCGTATAGGTCAAAGTGGAAGTCGCCGGGCTGAAGTACCTGTAAAATGGGGGTTTTCTCGAAAAGGGTAACACTG
>Ga0181516_10000951_pt1 | contig 23590 bp, 23 predicted proteins | sample PEATcosm2014_Bin_25_FD_121104 | JGI IMG/M metagenome (GOLD analysis project Ga0181516, IMG submission 121104) | Peatland microbial communities from MTU Mesocosm Facility, Houghton, MI, USA - PEATcosm2014_Bin01_10_metaG | ecosystem: Environmental > Terrestrial > Soil > Wetlands > Peat | place... | reverse complement strand
ATTTTCACTCCTTTTGAGGCAAATAACAGGGAGCATTCGAGAGCGCGGGACAGATCGCGGTCTGCGTGGCTGGGCCGTATTGTGGGCGTTGACTGCATCCATTGGCTCCTGAAAAGCAAAAGGGCATGGGATTGGCTCCCATGCCCTCGGCTGTTTTTGACTACTCCTCTATTGTGCGCTAATCGAGCTAATTAATACGCAAAATCGATCAAGGAAAATTGGCAATAATATACTTGACTGAATTAGGTTTTCTTGCTAACTTAGGATCATGAACATACCAAAGACCTTGCAGCAGGCTATTCAGTTTTTCACTAAAGAGGAGAATTGCCGGGAGTTTATGATCGCGATCCGTTGGGACGACGGCAAGGTCCGCTGCCCACACTGCGATTCCGACCGCGTGAGCTACCTTGAAAAGTCGAAGCTGTATTTCTGCCCGGTGAAGCATCCCCGCCAGAAGTTCTCGCTCAAGGTCGGCACCGTCATGGAAGACTCCCCGATCGGCCTCGACAAGTGGCTACCGGTCATGTGGATGATGGTCAACTGCAAGAACGGCATCAGCAGCTACGAAGTAGCGCGGGCCATAGGCATCACGCAGAAGTCAGCCTGGTTCATGCTTCATCGGATTCGGCTGGCTGTTCGGAACGGCTTTCAGGGCAAGCTGGGCGGTCCCGAGGGTGGCCCTGTCGAGGTCGATGAGACCTTTGTGGGCGGAAAGATCAAGAACATGCATCGCGCCGTGGCCCGCAAACGGTTTCAAGGAGTTCCGGCCCGTGGTCATCAGCAAAAAGCCATCGTCATGGGAATGCGGGACCGGGAAACCCGTCAGGTTCGGGCAAAGGTGATTCCCAACGTTAAGCGGGAGACCTTGCAGAGCGAGATTCTTGCTCAGGTTGAGCAGAAGTCCACCGTCTACACTGACGCCGCCAGCGGCTATTACAACCTTGCGCAAAAAAACTTCATTCACGACACCGTGAATCACATGGAAGAGTATGTGCGTGGCGAAGTCCACACCCAGGGGATCGAGAATTTCTGGTCGTGCCTCAAGAGGTCACTGAGCGGCACCTACGTTGCGGTCGAGCCTTTCCACTTAGATCGCTATCTCGATGAGCAAATGTTCCGCTACAATAATCGTACTACTCGGGACAATCCGCTAAACGACGCGGACCGTTTCATGCTGGCAGTATCGCTGATTTCAGGGAAGAGACTGACCTACGCAGAACTGACCGGCAAGGTGGGAGAAACGAGCGCAGAGCCTTTCTAGTTGGCCCGCTTGGATGAAGCGACAGGGGCGCGGGAAGAAGCCTTAGACGTTCGCTTAGCTTCTTTTTCCGCGTCCAGTTGCGCTTTTATTTTTGAATGTGGAACGCGCACAATACGCCGCGCAAAATCTTTGAACCGGTCAAAATCCCCCGTGTCATTCTTGGCGGAAGGCGTCGGGAGATCGGCCACAAAGAACCCTCACCTGTGAGGGTACACCTGTGTTGCGTACTGCGCAATTTATTTCGGTCTCAGAGCTTCTAGGAATCGTTCACTCAGCCAGCAGCCCGGCCCAGAGGTTCCTTTTGGTATTCAAATTCTTCTGCGACGAGAGCCATGACTCGGCCCCCAAAGGTGGAGAGCCGTCCAGCTATCTAGTTGGGGGATTTTTCGGCAATCAAGAGGCTTGGACAAGAGTCGAGTCTAAATGGAAAAGAAGGAATGAGCTGGAGGGTATTCCCCGTTATCATGCGGCCCACCTCAACGCTGGGACATACGAGTATGAGGGCTGGAGCAAGGCGAGGCGCCTTACCTACAGCAAGGAAATGCTCGCGATACTAAAGCGTCAAGGGCGCAAACTCCACGGCGTCAGTTGCGGGATTTTCGTTGACTCATTCCGGCGGATCATCAGCCAATCAGGACAAGAGAAAATGGGGCATCCCTACTTGGTGTGCTTCAAAACTGTGGTTGCCGCGATTGCCAAAATGATGGATGAGGGAGATTTTTCAGAGGCTGACAGATTTGCGGTAGTGTTGGACCGTGGCGATCACGATATTGCTGCGGTTGAGACATTCTATGAGATGAAGGACAACGGGACCTTTAAGCATCGTCACCGACTGGAAACCTGCACTCCTGGCGATTCAGCAGATTTCGTGGGGCTGCAAGCTGCCGATTTCGTTGCCTACGAGAATTTCCGCATCATGCATGGAAAGAGGCACGGCCAAAACCAGATGCGAGCAGCGATGAACTCTATCCTGAGTACCACTGGATTTATGGGCTATTTGATGGGCGAAGATTCGCTTGAGCATATGAAGGAGGGTGTTGATTCGTCTATTTGCGAGCCCGGTGGATTGGTCATAGTGCCACCTGATCGCACGGCTGATTCTCACCCCGTTGCTACTCGCTGGAATTGAACCGTTTGACTACGACCTTGTCTGGGCGAGAATAGCCGAACCACCAGATTCGGAAAACTGATCCTGCCGCCAGCATCAAAATAACGCTGAACAGCAGCGACCAATGGCCTGTGAAAAGAAGCATTGCCATGGCCACCGGCACGATCCCGACGATGCCAAGCAGAATGCCGATAACGATGGGCACCGTGCCCCAGAGAGCACCCATGGCGACGAGACACCAGAGCCAGGTGAGGAAGAAGCCCAGATAGCTCTCAAAGAGCAGGACCGGCGCTGCAAACTTGCGCAGCGGCTTTGGCAGACCAATCAACCCAACTACTAGAGTCAGGAAGACACTCGACTCGAAGACCGTAAGGATGCCATCGGCCACAGGTCCCATGGCTATTGGGCACCGACAAGCCGATAGAGCGATGTCCGGCTGCCAACTCTAACCTCGAAGTCTGAACCGTGAGCTCGGATGAGAATGTGAGTACCGGGAAGCTGATTTGCAAGCGCCTGTTTGTGGCGAAGGAATAATGCTCCGTATCCCAGCGTCCCGATGGCCAGAGCTGCGTCGCCGGCAGCTCGTTTGCCGCTGATAGTCGGCTCAAGAGTGAGTTGGCTGGAACCCACTCGGACCACATACACTCGCGTCTCAGTGCTGGAACAATACGTTGTGCTGGACACCGTGCCGTTTACATCTCCCTGGTCGCTGACAGTCCCTTTGGTGGTGCCGTTCGAGGAGCAGTCCTCTCCGCTCTCGACAGTTTTGAAGCTGACCAACACCGCGTCCTCGAACGGCAACTCAGCCGGCGCGGTCTGGGCAAGCAGGACGGAACCGAGAAGCGCCAGGGCAACTGCACTGGCCGATCTCCCCAAGATGCTCACGAGTCCCTCCAACTTTGTCGGGTTAACCCGATTTATAGGGTTAAGCCTACACGCGACCATGAGAGTGTGGGCAAGCAAAATATCACCGAGAGGTTCGGGAAAAGGCTCCAGGAGTTACGCAAGGCACACGGCTGGACGCAGGTGGAGATGGCCGATACGCTGGGAATCGACCGCAGCTATATTTCCGACATGGAGTGCGGCAAACTCAACGTCTGCCTACCCACCCTTGAGGTCCTCGCCCAAGGTTTCCACATGAAGATCGCCGAAATTCTGCGTGACTTCTAACTTCAATCAGCTATATTATTGCCGGAAAATTCGTAATGGAATGAACGACTTGCAAATTATTTTTCGAATTACCTATTGACAAGAAAAACAGAGGTCAGAGATCAGAGGGCCGAGGCGCGGGGCGCCAGCGGAGGCGACACTCCATTTCTTCAAAATCGGGAGATATGGGGTGCGGATCGGTTCTTGGGTGGTCAGACCTGAGCCGGTCGATTGGGTGGCAATCTAGAAGTGACACTGGCGAGAAGGGTGTTTCTCAGGACCGATGCCGGACGTCGGCTCGAATTCTTTCTCGACGAACGCGCTGGCCTGTTGGTAACAGTTAAAGGCGTGCTCGCCGGACCACTCAACATTGGCCGACTTCCCCGCTAATGATCCGGAGATGTTATTTACAAATCATAGCGGCCTTAGTGGTACCTCGGAAGTTGTTACATTGAAATTGCTAAACCCATATCTCGCAAGCAGAAGTTCGACAGCTTTGGGCGTCAGGGACTCGTGTGCGCCAGGTCCGCATACTACCTCGGAGATAGGGAGCAGCTTGCCATCGTTCGGACGAAGCTCAACGTAGGGCATTATCCCATGCTGGCCTTCACGAAACTCCATTCCCGCAGCTCTCGTCGGGAGCGGGGCAGTGGGAGCGGAATTAAGGAAAGCGATAATGCGCCATTCCTGCTCTTCCTCAAACTTCGGGTGCTTAACTGAATGGACCCATCTTGCAATTTCGATCAGAGCGAGATGCGCCAGCATTGGTGCGTGGAAGACATCGAAATAGGGATCCTTTTCCAGTTCCCTTCGGACATTCGATATTCGAGTCATAGTTTCGGAAATCATGTTCTTCTGCACCTTTGGGTCGTACTCAATCTTGGCCCAAACTCCCGCCAGCATTGCATCAGATTGCAGCGAAACAGTTTTCCTTCTACGTGAAGCATTTCCAACTGCCATCCCGGAGAATCTGATCTCAAACCCAAGCTTCGATCCATAACCTCTCCACTGACTCAGAAGGTCCTTCGACTTACAAAATGAAACTGTGAAGGCATCGAGCGATCCCCACTCCCGTATGTGCGGAGGCGCAAAAAGCGGCCTGCCGACTACAAAGCTCAATGAAACTCCAAGAGTAGATCGTTCGTATGGATCGAGAATGTCGAACAGCCCCTTGGCTATTTCTGCTCCGTATAGCGCCTCTGAGCGATCATTGGAATACTGCGCGCATGTCGCCCAAAGTGCGTTTGTTCGACAGATTCCTAACAACCCTGACGCGGTGGTATAGTGCGAAACGCCGCGTGGGTAGTGCCGGTATCTCTTGCTCAGGTCAGGAAAGAAACGATTCCAAGTTCCCCCGAATGCTCTACCGGCTTCCTCTTGTTCTGCGTCGGATAATTTCTTCTTTCTCATCGCATTGAGGCTAGCACGTGTACATGTGGTTACGGTTTCTGACGTAGCGTAACGAAGCGAGGAGCGCCTTCAGTTCCCAGCACTTCGGGACCGGGGATTCCACGGAAATCAACGGGCGCCAAATCGCCAATGCGCTCACCGACACCGGATTAGTGCCAGTATGTCGGCTTGTGTTGAACGATTCTGCATCAACTAGCGATGTTGGGCTGCGGTCATCGTTCACAGGATTATGGGCGCGAGGTCGGCAGGTGGTGGGTTTCGGCGTCTGTGGTTTCCCACCCTAAACGCAGAGTGCGTGTTCAGGATGGGGGCACCCATTTTCATGCCAGATTAGGGGCGCGAAAGAGAGAAGCAGGTCCTTCGCCCCGCTTACCCCATGAAGGACGCACGTCCTTCACGGGGCCCCAGGCGCGCGGGTTCTCGGGATGACAATTCTAAAGATGAGTTGAGTGGCGGCGCGGCTGAAGGCCATGCCCTGATACAAGGCGCGACTGAGGTGGATGGAGATCCGTACTTTCCCACTCATGCGCAAACAGCGCGCATGAATGGGGCACATGCGGACGAGAGACCTGGCACCTGCCAATTGCACTAGGTCATGCTTGGAGCATTCGCGGCGCTCGACTTCTCCTTTAGGAATATGAGCGGTAGGTTCAAAATGGCAAATAACCCGGGGAAAAGGAATCGACCTTTAGAAACAAAGTAGCAGAGGAAAAAGCATGAAATGAACACAACTGAAACATAGAGACCGATCACCCATCGTGATCTTGGCAAACCGACCGCTCCAAGCCGTGCCCTCAAGATTTCGCTCCACTCCGCCGCAAAAATAATGAGACAAAGGGAGATCAAGAATAATGGCAACGGCGATGCTCCGCGAATCGAAATCTTCGGCTCAAAAAAGAGAACGAAGACAAGAAATAGCAACGCACTGGCAAACACAAAGAACATGAATGGTAGTCGCTTGGCAAACATCTCGGCACTCGGTATTGCCATTTCTTTCCTCCCCCTTCTGCCCTAAAGGCCCCTGCTCCCTCCGTTCGCTCGGCTCGTGACGGCCCTATGGGCGGGCGGATGCTTGCCTATGACTCAGTAGCGCACTTGCCGCGAAGCGGAGTTGGCCGCACCGCAGGTGCCGCTGGCGCTTATTCGTCGGCGTTGTGGATGTAGCACTCGTGGATGGCGTCGAGCGGGGCGTTGGGCCACTTGGCCTGCACCAGGTCGTCCTCGGTGAGTTCGTGCAATGTGAAGTCGATGGAGCCATCGGGCAAAACCGCGCCCTGCATGTATCCGTAGATGTGGGTGCGAGCGCCCTTTTCGGCTGTCTTGGGGAGCAGATAGCGATGCGCGCCGGCCGCGCCCATGATCCATCCGGGCACAACGGTTGCCGAGTGCTGTTTCCAATAGGGCGTGTTGAAGACGTTGGGGGAGTAGTAGTGGGAGTGGCTGGCAATGAGATAGACATGCTTGCCGGCGGCCTGCGCGTCGTAGAACCAGGTGTAAAGCAGTTCGCCGGTGCGCAGTCCAAGGTCCCAATCGTCCATCGCGTGTTCTGAGCCGGTGGAGTGGGGCAGAGCCTCATGCATGCCGGCCACGATGGCCTTGACGCCGGAGTTGGGCTGCAGATCGTGATCGAGTACGCCGCGCAGCCATTTCAACTGCGCGTCAGAGAATTCCTCGTGGCTGGAGTTGTCGAGGGTGATGAAATCGACCCAGCCCTGGGTCCAGTGATACCAGGGGCCGACAGGCGCTCCGGCGGCGCCGTCGGTGATGCGCTGCGCTGCAATCTCGGGGCGATCGAGAAAACTAGAGAACTTGCTGATGTATTCCTCGCGGGTCATGGGGGCAATGGTCTCGTGGTTTCCGCGACCCAGAAAGACGGGCGTCGAGCCAAAGGCGGGCATCTGGTATTTCAGAAAATCATCCCACGCCATCTGGCGGTAGTCGTCTGTCGATGGCGCGGGCGTGCCGGGCGGCAGCATCGCGAGCAGGTCCTGATCGGGTTGCGAGATCCAGCGAAAATCTCCGAGGTGCCAGTAGAAGCTGTCGTTCTCCGCTTTGACCTTGGCGGCAATCGCGGGCATTACAAAGTCTCCACAGTTGCGGCTGTCGCCGGAGACGGCGAAGGTCCAAAGCGGCGTGGCGGCTTGCGCGGAAACGGTCGCAGGTGCGATGGCGCATGCAGAGAACACGGCAATCGCAAACAAGATGCGAGGAGGACTGAGCCTGAACATGAGACCAGCATAACCCGGCGCAGATGCATGCGATGTGAAACAAAGGGCCGAGTTGATGCCGCCGGCTTATGGGATCGGTTCTAGAGCGCGGCCTCGGGGCCGGCGTCGCGCGGCTCAGGTGTGCTGAAACCCGCGAGCACCTTAACCGGCGTCATGACAAAGCCTGTCAGCAGACGCGGAATTCGGCGGAAATCGTCGGCCAGGGTGCGGCCCGCGCTTCCGGTGAGGAATACGCCGCGACGCATCACGTGGAGGTGGAACAACGCGGAGACCACGGTGAAGATGCAGACGGCAAGGGTGGCGCGGCTGGGTGCGACCGCTCCCAAAGCATGATGGGCAAGCCAGTCGAGGGTCTGCGCCAGCCCTGGAACGGCCAGCACCACGACAAGGTTGCCGAGCAGCCGCGAGCGCAAGGCGAGGGCGCGCTGTTGCATGCCGGCATAGAGGCCGGCGGTCGCCGTGACATAAGCGATCTCGACCAGCACCACCGCCAGTCCGTCGTGGGAGTGAGAGCGCGCCATGGCCGCGAGATAAACAGTGGAGCGAGCCCCGGCGCCGAGCAGGGCACACTTCCAGTTCCAGCAGGCTAAGGCCCGCGCAACCACAGAATGAGTGCGACGCATGAGTTCATCTTGAGGCAATTGGGAGCAATGCAGCATTACGCATCTGTTACAACGCCGTTGAGATTGGTTCCGTCGGTAATCAGGTTGATTCCTCCCCGGCTGTGATTCGAGTCACCTGCGACGAGGGCGGTTGTTGGTTAGGCTCAATGAGACGGGCTGGCCGAGTTCAGGCGCCCATTGCGAGGAGTGTTTTCATCATGGCTTATGTCGTAACCAGTGCGTGTACCAAGGATTTTGTTTGCGTGGCGGAGTGCGCCACCGCCGCCATCGCACCGCAGGCGAGCGATGCAAATGCCGGAACCGTTTCGCAGGTCTACATCAATCCCGACGAGTGCATCGATTGCGGCAACTGCGCACAAATCTGCGCACAGGGCGCGATCTTCGCGCTCGATGATTTGCCGGCCGACAAGGCGGAATTTGCGGAGAAGAATCGCGCTTACTTTCAGTAGGAGGATTGCGGCGGGCAGATTATGGGTGCGCGCCGGTCGCCTGGTTTGCCGTGGACAGCGGCAGCGGCTCAACGGGATGCGCCGCGACAGGTTGCGGAGGCGGGGCCTTGGATGAGGCATTGGCCGAGGTGCTGACCGGCAACACCGGCAGCGTAATGGTCTGCACCGTGGCCGGATCGTCGCGCAGCTTCAAGTAGAGTGTGCCGCTGGTGGGATGAGGCACGATCAGTTCAGTGCCCGTAAAATCCGGGGGCACGGTGACCGGTGCATCGAATGCCGCCGTCGCCGCGATCGATGTTGCCAGGAATAGATTGCTTCCGGTCAGCGTGCACGTCTTCAAAACGGAGCGCGGGCAACGCAGCTCTTTGAAGCCTGGAAGACGCACGAGCGTGCCCAGAGCCAGCCAGTCGCCGGCGATGCCGTCGGCTGCCACTGCGCGCGCCTCCACCGGCCCGAAGGCAGAAGCGCCGAAGCGAGCCAGCGGTTCGACCACGCCCAGTGCCGTGTTGGCGTCCTCCAGCATCAGGCTTCCATCGGAAAGCGAAAGGCTGGTATGAAAACTGCCGTCGGTGGCGGAAACTTCGACTTTTTCATCGCGAGGAAAGTTCGACGGCACTTTGGATTTGAGGAAGAATACGAGCCTGCGACCAACGGGCAAATCGTCGGGGCTGCCAAATTGCACCGGAGTTGACGAGTCGGTGGTCTCGTCCTGTGTGCCCTTGCTCAACAGAGTGATCTGCGGACGCGGCGGGTCGACCGTGACATGGACTTTGAGCTCTCGGCCGTCGCGCAGCAACACCGTTGCGACATGATGCTTGCCCGGCTCGAGATCCGCCGTCGAGTGGTCTGCATTCATTGCCAACTGATCGGTATCTTCGACGCGGTTGAGCACCGCTGGCGACCAGACAATTCCATCGAGTGAGGCGTTGGCAACTTCGTCCAGGCGAGTTCCCGTGAGCACGGCAGTGCTATCGCCTGCGCTCAGCGAGAGTCGATCGAGCGAGGCCGCTTCGGCATAGGCATCGAGGGTCAAGGTGTCCGGCTTGGCCAGCCCAAATTGTTTGATCTCGATCTTCACCTTTCCGGGCTGGGCGTCAATCATGGGCACTGTGGCGATGATTTGATCGGGCTTGGGCGATTTCCAGGTCAGCGGCAGTGCGTTGCCGGTCGCCGCCACTTTTTGCACGCTGTCGACGCACAGGCTGCTGTCGCCGTCCATGTGGACCGTGTCTTCGCGGCCTACGACCAGAGCGGACTGATCGCCCGGCGCGACACGCCACTTGCCGGGCAGGACTGAGTGCAGATGATAGCTGGGGCCGCGCCAATCATCGAATCCCCATTTGCCCCACACTGCGGCGGTTACTTCGTCTTCAGGCAAAAGCGGAACGGGGTGATCGAGTGCGAGGCCGCCCTCGCCTGGGTCCGCTTTTATGGGCAGATCGACCGGCCCTTTTTTTGTTTCGATATGAAGGTGCAGGTCATGCGCCAACGGTGTCGCCAAAACCAGGGGCGCGCCCTCAGCGGGCAGCACAAGACCGGTTTTTTGTGCGCAGAAAACCTCTTTGGGATTCACCGGGTGCAGGGGAGGCATGACGGACGGCGCGACCGGCGGCAGCGCGACCACGACCACCGATTTGGGATCGAGAAACGAGGGCGGCACGCTGAGGCGCAAGTTCAATGTGTCTTCAGTGGGCAAGGCCAGCGCAGGAATGTACTGGTAGTGGGCGGTATGCAAGGACGAGAGGATGCGGACGGTGTCGACGATCGCGCCGATATAAGGGCTGTAGGCGCCCGCGCCGGCCATATTCGAGTAGCTGAGCTGATTCATCAGGTCGGCGGTTGAGCCGGCGGTGAGTTGCGCAACCCGGGTCTGCGCGTTGGAGTCGTCCATGACCAGGCCTTCGGTGTGCTGCGTCAGGCAGGTGCTCTGCTGTTCGATCGGCCTGTCGAAGCATTCCTGGTTGACCTTGATGCCGAGGCTTCGCGCCGCCGTCACTGCGCGCACTTTCAAGAGATTTGGATCGGTCTGGGAGGTGACTCGGATTTCCGCGAGATAGGCATCGAGGCGCATGCGGTCGAGACTCGCGGTTTGCAGGTCTTGCGAAGCCCGGACAAAAATGCCGGGGCGGCCGCGAACCGCATTGCGCAGGGTGCTGAAGTCGCCGCCCGTTTCGGGGGCGAGAAAGATGAGGGCTTGTTGTGCCTCCTGCGGCACGGTGACGAAAACACCTTCTTCGCGCGCGGCGCGCGACCAGGTTTCGACCCTGGTGAACCAGTCGTTGGGCGGGGGATTGGTGACGCCTCGCAGAAACGCGACGATCAGGACATAGCGGGCCGACTGGCTCTCGGGGAAGTCGGGGTGAATCCAGAGCCGGTCGCCCGGAAGCAGATTGGGCACCTCGCCTATGGGCAAGGTTACCTGGCCCCGTTTGACGTGGACATCGACTTTGGGGCCAGCCAGATCAAAAGCCTGGGCACTCGCTCTCAGCCCCGACACCAGGAATAAAAAAGCCAGCAAAAAATGAATCGAGCGGCGCATACTTCCATTGTACGAACTGCGGGCCCAACCGAAAACCTCTCGTGCTCTTCCCCATTGGTTGGGCTATCCGCTTTGAAACGGCTAGCTTGGGGTATTTTCTCGGCACGTAAATCGTGTTATTATCGTTTACACTTAAGTGCGGTTATCTACCAGGATGGTTTAGCTAGAGTTTCCCGAACCCCCCATTAGGTCAAGATCGTTAGGTGGACATTGGCTCCTTCATATCTTATAGTTGGCCAATTTCCATATCGCAGCCTGGATCTAATCGGGAACAGCAACTCGTCACACATAGGCAAGTGCACTAGCTCGACAAAACATAACTCTGGACCGAGATCGAATGGCTTGTTTGACTTCCCCCTAGACAAAGCAAGCTAAAGAATCGTTATACGGAGAAGGAAGATGAAAGCGACAAAAGCTGCGCAAAGCAGCGTAGATGTAAGCAATCTGAGCATTCCCGACGCTGAAGAAATTATTGAAGAAGCCCTCGCCGAACTGGCATTTTCACAGGATCCCGGACTTTCACGGGCCTTGCGTTTCCTTGCTCCTCCCGGATACGAAGTGATCGTGGAGCTATGCAGCGAGAATGGGCGCAGCAAGCGCCGCAACGCCTCCGCCGAATCCTGGTCGCCTGAAGAAGACGAAGTGCGGATCTATTTTGAGCGGACAGATGACGCCGAGCCTGCGCCGCGCCCCATCCGCACGCCACGCATCTCTGCCGAGCCCAGCTTTGACGATGAAGAGGACAACCGGGAAGCCATCATGCCCGCCGATATGGATGCTCGCGTAAAGGAACTGTGCGCATCTTTGGCCGAGGCGGAGCGCGGGGGCCACGCATTCATCGCGCTCAAGTGGTTCCGCGATTCCTTTTTGCCGCGCAAGGCATTCCGCTGGAATCAGCATCCTGAATCGCGCCAGGCGGTGCTTGCCGAGGCCATTCAGCGCGGCGTTGTGCTCACCAGCAAGATTGCCAACCCCAAGACTCCGGCTTATCCCACCACCACCATTCGCCTTAACCGCGCCGAAGCAGGAATTCCCGAAGAGGCGCAGCGTTTCCATCCCGTTGCTGTGCATGACGGCTCCGTTGCCGAGGCGATTGAATTGGAACGGGGGAACGAGTGAGCTGCTATTTCCTCGAGTCGACCGCCTTCGCAAAGCTTTTTGTGCAGGAAGCGGGCACCGACTCCCTTATCCGGCTGATGGAGACGGTGGAGGACAACAGAAAACTGATCGCGGCTTCGGCGCCGCTCGAGGTTTATGCCGCCATCCGGCGCCGCGAGCGCGCCGGAGCCATCAGCGAGGAAGATGCCAATGCCGCACTCGAGATACTTCGTCTCGAGGCCGCCCGCATGGTGCAGGAGCCGCTCAATCCCGCGGTTCTCGAGGCTGCACGCCAGTTGCTCGACTCCACTGGTCTGCGCTGGCCCGATGCGCTTCAACTAGGCGCCGCAATTGTGGCTCGCGAGATGTTTCAGGGCACAGAGATCATTTTCGTCTCCGCCTCGCAATCGCTGCTTGAGGCCGCAAAGACCGAAGGCTTTAACACCGTGAATCCCGCTACGGAATCCGAACCCCAACCCGCTTGAAACTCACTCTCGCCTGAATCGGTTTGCTTTCTCAAATTCAGCGCGCAGCTCCGGTGTACGCAGGTTTTCGCGAATATGTGCCAGGCGTTGTTCGAGCGCGAAAAGCGCGGCCGCGACCGCCTCGCTGTTGGTGTGGGCAATGTCGCGCCACATGGAGTAGGGGCTGGCGCCGAGCCGCGTCATTTCGCGCAAGCCGCGTCCACCCACATCCTTCAACTCCGGCGCGTCGCCCAGTTCTTCTTCAAGCAGCGCGCTCAGGCCGGTTGCAACAAACTGCGGCAGGTGGCTGACCCACGCGACCAACTCGTCGTGGCGCACACAATCCAGATCGATCACTTTTGCGCCCATCGCAGCAACCCACGCGCGCCAGGATTTGATCAGTTCCTCCGCCTGCGGCGATCGCTTCCACGCGGAGTTGTCGGTGAAGAGCCAGACTGCGCCGCGAAAAAGCCCGGCATCCGCCAGCGCCGCGCCGCCGCGCTCTTTGCCTGCCATGGGGTGGCCGGGCAAAAACGCCGCGCGCCCCGGCTGATTAAAAAGCCGATCGGCCGAGGCCGCGATTTGCGCCTTGGTGCTGCCGACATCGGTGATCATCTGTTCCGGACCGAGCACGCCGGCGAGCTGCTCCATCCAATCGAGGATCGCGAGCACTGGAGTGGCCAGCAGCACGATCTGGCTCTCGCGCGACGCCAGCAGAGGATCGGCGGCGACCGCATCAATCGCGCCCAGCTCGAGAGCGATCTGTGCCTGCTCCGGGCTCCGATTCCAGCCAACGATCGAGCCGCGATAGCCCGCCGCACGCAATGCCAGGCCCGCCGATGCACCCAGCAGGCCTGTGCCCAGAATGGCGATGCGCTCGATCATGCGGACCGCAACGGTCCCTCCTTACAACGTTCTTCCCACCGCCGCGGCAATCACCCGCAGAGACTCCATCAGCTTATCGAACTGATCTGGATATAGCGTCTGCGCTGCATCGGATGCCGCCTTGTCCGCGTTTGGATGCACCTCAACAATGACCGCGTCGGCCCCCGCGGCCACCGCGGCCCTGGCCATGGGGGCAACCATATCCCGATGGCCTGTGCCATGCGACGGGTCGCCCACAATCGGCAGATGCGAGAGCTTCTTCACCACGGGAATGGCAGAAATATCCATGGTGTTGCGGGTCGCCGTTTCGTAAGTGCGGATGCCGCGCTCGCAAAGAATCACATCGTAGTTGCCGCCGGAGAGAATGTATTCGCTCGAGAGCAGCAGCTCTTCAATCGTGGCCGCCATGCCGCGCTTGAGCAACACGGGTTTGCGCACCAGGCCGAGTTCGCGCAGCAGGTTGAAGTTCTGCATGTTGCGCGCGCCCACCTGGAAGAGATCGACGTAGGGCAGCATCGACTCGATCTGCGCGATCTCCATCACCTCGCTGACGGTAAGCAGGCCATGTTCGTCCGCTGCCTCGCGCATCAGCTCGAGGCCAGGGATGCCCATCCCCTGAAATGCGTACGGCGAACTGCGCGGCTTGAACGCGCCTCCGCGCAGGAAGCTGCCACCGGCCGCCTTGACACGCGCGGCGGTCTCGAATATCTGCGGCTTGTTTTCGATGGAGCACGGCCCGGCCATCACCACGACCTGCTGCCCTCCAACCTTGACCCCGTTGCGAAACTCAACCACCGTGCCTTCGGGTCGAAAACCCCGGCCAGCCAGTTTGTAGGGCGAACTGATGCGATGCACATGCAGCACGCCGGGCAGGTTTTCAAATTTGGTCAGGTCTACGGTTGAGGTCGGTCCCACACCGGCCAGAATGGTCTGACTTGCGCCCGTGGTTCGATGCACTCCAACGCCGGCCTCCACCATCGCGTCGATGACTGCGTCGATTTGCTCTTCGGTTGCTACTTCTTGCATTGCTACGATCATTGCCTGTTCTCTGTTTCTGGCGCCTTGAGGGGGTCCCCGGCGACAGGCGCTGGTCGCTGGGATTGAGATGCGCTTGTGCCGTGCCCCGGCGAATCGATTCCGCGATCGACGGCTGCCTCGGCAGCTCCCGATGTGTTCGCCATGGCATTTCTTTCCGATGCCAGTTCGCTTCTCTGCAGCGCCCGCATCACGTCGATGATGCGCTCGTAGATATGGGTCAGTTCGATGTCAGGCAGGGGGCCATTGTTGGCTTCGCGCACGTTGGCGTAGATCACCTTTTCGCGCGCCGGCTCATACACCGGCAGCGAGGTGGCGGCCTTGAGGTGACCGATCATCAACGCCGCGCGTGCCCGTTCGCTCAGCAACTCCACCAGCTGGCGGTCGAGAGCGTCGATCTGATTTCGCAATTCTTCCAGCGTCATTCCATCCTCGTGTTGCGCATAGGCGTCGGGTTTCTCGCGGTGACAAAAGCGCGGCGCTCAGGATGCAAAGAAAACAAAGCTGAATTCATGCCTGCGGTTCAAACACCGCCGGCAGGGTCTGCTTTACCGGGCCAGCGCCGCAACGGGGCGCAGACCCTTGATAAATCGGGCCACGGCGCCGGGCGCAGTCTCTGCGGTCGATCGCTCAATCAACTCTACGATGGCGCTGCCCACAACCGCGGCATCTGCGAATCCCGCCACCTGTGCGACGTGTTCTGCATTCGAAATGCCGAACCCCACGGCCACCGGAAGCGCAGTCCATCGGCGGATGCGCGATACCAAGTCTGCCGCGTCGGCTGCCAGACTCTGCTGCTTGCCGGTGATGCCGGTGCGCGAAATGGCGTAGACAAAACCTTTGCTGTGGGTTGCGATGGCTTGGAGCCGCTCGTCGGGACTCGTGGGTGCGGCCAGAAAAATGGGGGCAAGATGCACGCGCTCCATCTCGGCCAGGTATTCGCCCGCCTCTTCGACAATCAAGTCAGTCACCAGCACGCCATCCGCACCAGCCGCGGCAGCATCGTCAGCGAATTTGTGCAGGCCATAACGCAAAATTGGATTGAAGTAACTGAAGATCACGAGGCCCGCAGACGGCCGCGCAATGCGAATCTCCCCTGCCAGCGCCAGCACATCCTTGAGTCGCGTGCCGCGTTCCAATGCGCGTTCGCTGGCGCGCTGAATCACCGGCCCATCGGCCAGCGGATCGCTGAATGGCACACCCAGCTCGATCACGTCAGCACCGGCGTCGATGGCTTTGAGGGCAATCGCGCGTGTGGCCTCAAGCGAAGGGTCGCCGGCGGTGAGATATGCAACCAGGCCGGGTTTATGAGTGAAATCGATCGCCATCGGAATGCGTTACGCTCCCTGAATGTTGAGTTCACGGGCCAGGATGCCCATGTCCTTATCGCCGCGTCCAGAGAGGTTCACGACTAGTATGTCACGCGTTGCCATAGACGGAGCGATGCGCAACGCCTCGGCAACCGCGTGCGCGCTTTCGAGCGCAGGCAGGATGCCTTCAGTGCGCGCGAGCTTCACTACGGCGTCGAGCGCGGCCGCGTCGTCCTGCGAAACATATTCCGCGCGCCCCGAGTCGTGCAGCGCCGCATGCTCTGGGCCGATCGAAGGATAATCGAGCCCGGCCGACACCGAATGGGTCGCCGCAATCTGCCCATTTTCGTCCTGCAAGACATAAGAATAGGTTCCCTGCAAAACGCCGGGCTCGCCACCGCGAAAACGAGCCGCATGCTGTCCAAGTTCCGTGCCGCAGCCGCCCGCCTCCACGCCGATCAGCCGCACCTCGCGACTGGGTATGAACTCATAGAACGCGCCAATCGCGTTCGATCCGCCGCCGACGCAGGCGATCACAGCGGTTGGCAGCCGTCCCTCTTTCTCCAGAATCTGCTGCTTCATCTCGATGCCGATGCAGCGATGAAAATCGCGCACCATGGTCGGATAGGGATGCGCTCCCAGCGCGCTGCCCAACAAATAATAGGTTGTGCGCACATTGGTGACCCAATCGCGCATGGCCTCGCTGATGGCATCCTTGAGCGTCTTCGATCCCGAGGAAACTCCGCGCACCTCTGCGCCCAGCAGCCTCATGCGGATGACGTTCAGTTCCTGGCGGGCCATGTCCACTTCGCCCATGTAGATCACGCACTCCATGCCCAGCAGTGCGCACACGGTGGCCGTCGCCACGCCATGTTGGCCGGCGCCTGTCTCCGCGATGACACGCTTTTTGCCCATGCGTTTGGCCAGCAGCGCCTGACCCAGGGAGTTGTTGATCTTGTGCGCGCCGGTGTGGAGCAGATCTTCGCGCTTCAGATAGATTTTTGCTCCGCCCAACTCTTCGCTCAGGCGCCTGGCAAAGTAGAGCGGCGTGGGCCGCCCGGCAAAGTCCTTGAGCAGCGAAGCAAGCTCGGCCTGAAAAGCCGCATCGGCCTTGGCCGTCTCGTACTCATGCTCCAGCTCCAGCAGAGCCGCCATCAGGGTTTCCGGCACATAGCGGCCGCCGTAGACGCCAAAGCGTCCGGGGCGCGACTCCGATGGGGCAGAGGGAAGAATCACCGATGCCATGGGGCCTCCAATAGCTGCTCGCCCAGAGAAATGGGGAACGTTTCAGTGTACTAGGAGGAGTGGGAACGACCTGACCGCTGGCCCTGCGCGTCACGCGCGTTGGCCACAAAATCCCGCACCTTCCGCGGATCTTTGCGGCCCGGCGCGGCCTCAACACCGCTGACCACGTCGACGCCCCAGGGGCGTAAAGTCGCGATCGCCTCCGTGACATTCTCCGGCGTCAGTCCCCCCGCGGCGATGATCCTTCGCTCGCGCGCGTTTAAGAAGACAGTCTTAGCCGCTTCCGTCCAATCGAATCTCACGCCAGTTCCGCCCACCGCTGTCGCCGTCCGCGAGTCGATTAGGATGCCGTCGACATTTTTATCTCCTGTGATCGCAGCAGCGGACTCTGCAGCACCTGCCTCAAAATGCACCACGCGCAAAATGCGAAGCGTCGGCCCGAACTTTGCGCGCAACTGTGCCGGCAGTTCCGAACCCGCCCTAGAGTGCAATTGAATGCCGGTCAGTCCGCACGCGCGCACGGCCTCTTCGATTTCACCGAGCGCAGCGTTGACAAAGACGCCAATTTTTTCGAGATTCTCAGGCAGGTGCGGCACAATCGCTGCTACCTGCGCCGGCGTTACGCGCCTCGGGCTTGGCGCAAAAACAAATCCCACGGCATCGGCGCCGGCCTTCGCCGCTATTTGTGCGTCCTCAAGCGAAGTATTGGCGCAGATCTTTACCCAGAGGCTCATGACGTTGTAACCACTGCCGCGAGCAGTGCCTCGAGAGCCGAGCCTGGATCGGGCTGCCGCATCAGGCTCTCGCCGATTAAGAACGCGTCAAAGCCCGCATCGCGCATGCGGATCAGATCCTCAGCCGTGAAAATTCCGCTCTCCGTCACTCGGATCACGCTCGCGGGAATGCGCTGGGCCAGCTCCAGCGACGTTTCAAGCTGCACATCAAATGTTTTCAAATCGCGGTTGTTCACGCCGATGGCATCTGCGCCCGTTTCGCCCAGCGAATCGAGCACGTGGTCCAACTCGGCAGCGGTGTGCACCTCGACCAGTACGTCGAGTGCAATCTCCCGCGCTGCATTCGCAAAACGTTTCAGCTCGCGGTCGGTGAGCGCCGCGGCGATCAGCAAAATCGCATCGGCACAATGTGCACGCGCCTCAATAATCTGGTACTCATCGACCATGAAGTCTTTGCGCAGGCAGGGCAACATCGCGGCTCCGGACGCCAGTTCCAGATTGTGCAGGCTGCCCTGAAAGTAAGGCTCGTCGGTCAACACCGAGAGCGCGGCTGCGCCACCGGACTGATAACGCCCCGCCAGCCACGCCACGTCAAAATCGGCGCGAATGACACCCTTTGACGGCGAGGCCCTCTTGATCTCGGCGATGATTGCCGGCGCCGACGCACCCTGCTTGCGCAGGGCGGCCGCCCATCTCCGCGGCTGGTGCAAGGCAGCTTGCCGCTCCAGCTCCGACGCGGATACACGCGCTTTTGCAGCCGAAACTGCGGCTCGCGTGGTGGCAACAATGGTCTCCAGCCGGGTCGTCATACGCTGGGTTGAGTATACGGGTGGGAACTCGGAATTTCTCCGCCGTCGACCCGAAACCGGACGGCGCCCAATCGAACCAAACGCCCCGTCTGTGCTACGCTTCGACCAACTGTGGCTAACTTCGAAAAAGCTCCGGCAGAGGTACAAGAGATACTCTCAAAGCCGATTCAGCAGCTCGGCTTGAAACTGGAGGGCTCTCCCCTCGAACGCTTCGTCCAGCAACTCCGCAAAGAGCTGGACGCGAAGAAGCTCAACCGGTTCCGCCCCAAGTGTTACCTCACCGACGAATGGGGCTGCCCGAACATGGAGCCCGTCATCGGAATTCCGTTCTACCTGGCCGATCCGAAACTGCAGCGCCTCGAATCGGAGATGAACGACATTGAAGACACGCGCCAGATCATGATGTACATGCGCCACGAGGCAGGCCACGCATTCAACTACGCCTATGCGCTCTATAAGACTGAAGAATGGCGCGACCACTTCGGCCCGTTCCGCCGGCCCTACCGCGAGAACTACAAGCCGGTTCCATTCTCACGCCATTTTGTGCGGCACATGGAGGGCTGGTACGCGCAAAAACATCCCGATGAAGATTTCGCCGAGACGTTTGCGGTATGGCTGACGCCGCGCTCCAATTGGCGCAAGCGCTACAAAGACTGGGGCGCGATGAAGAAGCTGCTCTATATGGATCGCATCGCCCGCAAGCTCAGCGATGTCGACCCGGTGGTGGAGCACGGCGATACCGACATCACTGTCGATGAAATGGACTTGACGGTCGGCGAGTTTTATCAGCGTGCTCTCGATCAGGAGCTGTCGCCCGGCGATCTTCCTCTCGATTCCGATCTGCGCGACATCTTCAATGTGTCGAAGCGTCGCAGGAATAATGTTCGACCCGCGGTCGATCTTCTTCGCGAGAATCGCAAAGTGCTCATCGACAAAGTGAATTATTGGACAGGCGTTCAACGCCCGCTGGTAAAGAAGCTGATCGAAACCATCGAAGCGAAAGTGAGTGAACTCGGCCTGAGCGCCGACATAAAATGTGAGAGAGAGCATTTAACTGAAGTCATCGTGTACGCGACGGCGCTGGCGATGAACTACATGACTCGGGGTAAATTCATTCTGCCCTGATCGATGCGTTACATCTGCCGTTGAAACAGATGTAGGTCATACTGAATAGACGTAGAGGCATCATGGCGAATTTGAAAATAACGATATTGCACGACGTCTGGGAAGAGGGTCCGCCCGAGCCTGAGCCAGAGCCGGTCAAGGCGCCGCGCGGCAGAAGCGGCAAACATTCTAAAAAGAAGAAAGACCCGTTGCATGACCGCGAAGAGATCTTCGAAGCGCTGACAAAGCTTGGGCACTCGCCTTCTTATCATGTACTCGACGGCAAAAATCAATCACTGCTCGCGGTTGCAAAGTGCGGCGCCGATCTTATCTTCAACCTCACTGAGTCCTATGCCGGCCACGACGGGATGGACAAGAACATCGCCGCCTATCTGGAGTTGCTGCAGATTCCATATACCGGCGGCGGCCCTGAGGCTCTCTATCTTGCCCAGGATAAGTCGCTCGCAAAGAAGATATTCGACTTTCATAAGATCAAGACGCCAGACTTCGCGACTTCCTACAAAGGCCGCACCGATCATTCGCACGATATCGAGTTTCCGCGGATCGTGAAGCCTGTCTCTGAAGACGGATCGGCGGGCATCGACAGCGGCTCCGTCGTCGATAGCGTCAAAGAGTTGATGGAACGCATCCACTACATCCACGAGGAATTCGATAGCCCGGCGCTGATCGAGGAATACATTGACGGCCGCGAGATCTATGCCTCCATTCTCGGCAACGACAATGCGGAGGTGCTGCCGCTGATCGAGCTCGACCTCTCCAGGCTGCCCAAGGGAACGCCGCGGATTGCGTGCCAGGACGTGAAATTCGATCACGAGACCGAGGCCTACAAGGTGACAAAATCCGCGCCTGTCGATGACCTCGACGAAGAGACCACGAGAAAGCTGCAGGACACCGCGCTGGCCGCTTATCGCGCCCTCAAGCTGCGGGACTACGGCCGCATCGATATGCGGGTGAACAAAAAAGGCGAAGTGTACGTCATCGAAGCGAACCCCAATCCGTGGCTCGCGAGTGCAGCTGAATTCGCCATGGCGACGAAGAAGGCCGGCTATTCCTACATGGACATGATCGATAAGATCGTTGAGCTGAGCCGCGTTCGATCAATGTAGTTGCCGCAGAGACGATCCGGGGCAGCAGGCGCACGATATTGAATGGTGGGCCCGGAGGGATTCGAACCCCCAACCAAGGGATTATGAGTCCCCTGCTCTAACCGTTGAGCTACAGGCCCCTATTGTTAGTAACCATTGTATCTTGTTGATCTTAGACACATCATTAAGCCACGCTATCCAACCCATCTTTTGCGCTGGTGTCCCTTCTGGTTTCACTTCGTTTTTCGTTTCCTTGGCCAATGTTACACAATCTCTCAACGGCCGCACGTTTCGTGAGACTGGGATAGGTGCCGCGTAGCGCATCACCATTTGCAGTGTCGTGTGGAAGAGAAGCTGAGCGACCTGCGCAGGTCGACTCCGGCCAATAGCAACTCGGCGCCTTAGCCCCGAGGATCAGGTGTCAGCCGATCCAAACCTCAAATCGGGTCCCCGAGTGGTAGTTTCCGAATATGCGACTACTCGCCCATGTGGAGGGTTGACCTTTGTCGTGACAGTGAATCAGAAACCGATAACCAGAAACTAAACGTCACGGATGGCCATCTTGGACGCTACCAGGAACGGCAAAGAGCAGTTATCGAATCCTTAACACACCCGCGTCTCTGCCCTGCAGACCTCTCTCGCGCCTCTAATATTACGGGCGATTTCACTTCCTCTATTGCCGCTGGTCGGTAGCAGTGTTTAGCCTGCCGATCGGCATTGCGGGCCCGCGGAGTGGGTCTGCAGCTTCGCCCTTTTTTCAGGCGTAGACTGCTTCGCCATGAACAGCATAAGAAATGTTTTCAGTTCCAGCAATGATGTCCTTGGCCTTGTTTACGTCACCTGCTGTGCCATGAACAACGAGCAAAAACTTGTCGGTTTTCAGGGCCACGTCGTACTTGAGGACGCTGTCCTTGGGAATACCGATGCTCACCAGACCTGCTCCCACAGCGCTGACTCCCCCGACGACAGCGGCTCCTTCAAGACCGGCGACGATCCAGGCTACCAACGGGCCAGCGACGAGGATCGGACCGATGCCCGGGATCGCGAACAACGCAGATCCGAATAGCAATCCCCAGAAGCCGCCCCAGAACGCGCCCACCTTGCCCCAATACTTCATGCGGTCGCCGGCATTGTAGTAGCCAACTACATGCTCGTCGGTATGCGTGTCTCTGGCGGCAATCGAGAGGCTCTTCATATCGACTCCAGCTTGCTGCAGTTCCTTAACGGCGTGCTCCGCTTGCTCGTGAGTGTCATAGATTGCGACTACAGAATTGGTGGTGTTCATTCTTTTCTCCATTTGCATCGGTTGACTGTGATCGGTTGAGGCGCAACTCAAATTGGCTCCGCTATGTCCTTAGAGAGAGTGTCAGAGTGGGATGCTCAATAGATGGTCACTTTAGACCGGTGCCGAGAGAGGATTCCGTATTGTTTCGTCCACCCAGCAAGCGGCCTGACTTTAGGTCGCGGCGAATGAGCCGACGGCAAACCGGCAACGCGCAGAGCGCAAAAGCCAAGAATATTCAGGCAGCAGCAAAGGAGGCTGGAAATTGTCAGTCGGGCGCAGGCCTCTCCATATGGTGGCCTCAGCAGGCCTCGATCGCAAACAACTCAAAACCTTTTCTGGTTTAGCCTTAATCCGGAACGTGTGTCTGGTTCTTTTTGCCCACAATTTGTGGGTTTTCGCGAGACAAATCCAGATGCCATGCTGACGTGCACGCGTTCAGGCTTTGCGCCGGCCGACCATGAGAGCAAAAGAGTACAGAATCTGAGCGAGTGAGGGTCCATGGTAACGACAGGAGCAAATCGTCATGCCAGAGCAATTTGAGCACTCAGAAGCTACGAAACAAGAAGACGAAGCGATCTCGGAAGCAGCTGCTGAAAAGAGGATTGAACGCGTGGCTGACAAAGCTGCGGAGAAATCGACGAAAACTGAACAGCGATACGACAGCGATCACAATATCTTTTCGAAGTAACCTGCCTGTCAATTCATCTTTTCTCTGATTGGTTCATCCTATCGGAGCCACGTTCCGACGCCCGGGCGCGAGACAGGAAGTAAATCCCCAACATTCGAATGTCTTCCAGGTTCCCCTCAAGCGCGGTGGCTGGCTGGAGCATGAACAGGAGAGCATCCATCGTGGCAGCAATTGCAGAGAAGCCTGAGTTGAAGCCTCAGGGCTCCAACCCAGCGTCCAAGGACGATCTCAAAACCCTCCCAATACCGGAGTTGCAAAAGAAGTTGGGGTCGACTCCGGATGGACTGAGCCAGGCCGAGGCTGCGAAACGACTAACGCAATACGGACCTAACGAGATCGCTGAGAAGAGGACCAATCAATTCTTAAAATTTCTCTCCTATTTCTGGGGACCCATTCCGTGGATGATTGAAGGCGCGGTGATCTTGTCGGCGCTGGTTCAGCATTGGCTTGATTTCTTCATCATTCTGCTTTTGCTTTGCTCCAACGCGGTGGTCGGATTTTGGGAAGAACACCAGGCCGGCAATGCTATCGAAGCTTTGAAAGCCCGCCTGGCAATATTGGCGAAGGTCAAGCGAGACGGCAAGTGGCAGAATCCCAAGGCAAGCGAGTTAGTACCTGGAGATGTCATCCGCCTTCGACTGGGTGACATCGTTCCGGCTGACGCGCGCCTGCTCGAAGGCGATTCGATTGAAGTGGACCAATCCGCATTGACGGGCGAGTCATTGCCTGTAACCGCCAAGCCAGGTGCCGCTGTGTTCTCGGGATCGATCGTCCGACAGGGCGAAATCGATGCGATGGTGTATGCCACCGGAACGAAAACCTATTTCGGCAAGACTGCTCAGATGGTGCAGGAAGCGAATACCGTAAGCCATTTCCAGAAGGCGGTCTTGAAGATAGGCGACTATCTTATCGTCCTTGCCGTCGCTCTCGTGGTGTTAATTCTGATAGTCGCTCTCTTCCGAGGCGATAAGGTTCTGACGACGCTGGAATTCTGCCTGGTGCTCCTGGTTGCGGCAATCCCGGTAGCCATGCCCACGGTGCTCTCTGTAACGATGGCGGT
>Ga0181516_10000949_pt1 | contig 23647 bp, 14 predicted proteins | sample PEATcosm2014_Bin_25_FD_121104 | JGI IMG/M metagenome (GOLD analysis project Ga0181516, IMG submission 121104) | Peatland microbial communities from MTU Mesocosm Facility, Houghton, MI, USA - PEATcosm2014_Bin01_10_metaG | ecosystem: Environmental > Terrestrial > Soil > Wetlands > Peat | place... | reverse complement strand
GCCGGTGACGCTCGAGCTCGGCGGCAAGAGCCCGAACATCGTCTTTGCGGACGCGGACCTGGACGAAGCGGTCGAAGGCGCGCACATGGGCCTGTTCGCCAACCAGGGCCAGTCCTGCTGCGCCGGATCGCGCGTCTTTGTGGAGCGCTCCATCTACGACAGGTTCGTGGAGAAGAGTGTCGTCCGCGCACGCAGCCGCGTCGTCGGCGATCCCTTCGATCCCCGCACCGAACTTGGTCCGCTGGTGGACCAGTCGCAGTTCGACAAGGTGATGGGCTACATCCAATCCGGCTGCAGCGACGGCGCAACGCTCGCGTGCGGCGGCAACCGCATCGGCGACCGCGGATACTTTCTGCGGCCCACCGTCTTCGCGGATGTTCGCGACGAGATGAAGATTGCCCGCGAGGAGATCTTCGGACCGGTGATGAGCATCCTTCCGTTCCAGGGCGTGGACGAGGCTGTGAACCGCGCCAACGGCACCCCGTTCGGCCTGGCCGCAGCGGTGTGGACACGCGACATCAAGAAGGCGCTCGCTGTCTCCAATGGTGTGCGCGCCGGCACCGTCTGGGTGAATTGCTACAACGTGCTGGATACACGGGCTCCATTCGGAGGCTTCAAACAATCCGGCATCGGGCGCGAACTGGGAGAGTACGGACTGCAGCAATACACGCAGGTCAAGTCCGTGATCGCAAAACTTTGATGCAGCAGGCCTCGGTGTGAAAATTGCACCCTGCTCTATGGATGTGTTGAAAGAGTCATAGAGCAAGTCGCAGAGGCTAAAGCCTGCATTGATTTTACGAAGGTTGATGCCGGCACTGAAGTGCCGGCCTATCCAAGCCCTGGATTTTTCAACGTCCTATTATGCCTGCGCGGCCTGCAGGCATGCGGTACGATAGCGCTCCAGCACCTCCGGCGCGAAGCCTTCCGGCGCTGCGGATTTGCGCCAACCGGTTGGGTCCACGAACCGGCCCGAGTCAAACTTCCAGGTGTTGCGGCCATGGCGCAGATACAGGAAGACGCCCGCGTCGTCCAGCCGCAGCAGCCGCTTCCTGCGTTGCGTGCATTGCCGCACCAGCGCGGCGTCCTCCGCCAGGTTGACCTCCGGATAGCGCACGCCCTGGAGCCATAGCTCCTTGCGAAACATCAGCGTGCCGCCGTGGATGTCGCCCACGAACATGCGCCGGTGCAGCTCGCGGCTGATGGTCCAGAAGAGCGCTGCGGGCATCTCCAGCACGTGGCTGCTCACCAGTCCGTTCAGGTCGCACTGCCCACGGTTCAGCGACTCCGCCTGGTAGGCGAGCCGCCCCGGCCCGTACCAGTCGTCATCGTCCCAGTGGGCAATCAACTCTCCGCGCGCCGCTTCACACGCCATGTTGCGCTTGGCGCCAATGGTCGCTCGCTTAGTCATTCGGATATAGCGAACGCCGGGCACATCCTGCAATACATCGCCCACCGCATCGGAGCCGTCGTCGATCACCACCAGCTCCCGGTCGGGATAGGTCTGCGCCAGGAAGCTGTCCAGCGCCAGCGGCAGAAACGCGCGCCGGTTGTGTGTGGGCATGATGCAGGAGATCAGCGGCATCGCCGCATCGCTCGCCGCCGGCGCGGCAACGGCGGAGACCATCGCATCCACGCGCTCCACGGGCACGGGAGTCCAGTACGGTCCTGCGGTCACCTTGGGGCAGGTATTGCTGGCGTGGATGGTGCAGACCGTCAGGGAGAGGTCGTGCATGTCCAGCCGCTGCGCGACGGGGACGCGCGCGATAAAGCGCACGTCCTCGCCCACCTGGATCGTGTCGAAACGGATGCGTTCCCAGGCCTGGCGCGTGTAGATCATCGCGCCCATCCACGCATGGCCCGGACCAAGATAGGCGTAGCGATGTGCGTGGGGCAGTTCGCTGTTGCGGTAGTAGAGCGTCGTGGTGCCGCCCACCTGCCAGTTGCCTGCCAGCATGGCCTCCACCTGGCGGCGGATGCGGTTGGGCCCGTGCCAGTCATCGTCGTCCCAGTGCGCAATCAACTGGCCGCGCGCTTGCTCGCAGGCGTAGTTGCGCTTGGCTCCGGTGTTCCGCTTCTGGTCCAGGCGGAAGTAGCGAATGCGTGGATCGTCCGGCAGCAGGTCGTCGATCGGCTCCGCTCCATCGTCCACCACGATCAGCTCCAGGCGGGCATAGTCCTGCGCCAGGAAGTGCGTGATCGCCGCGGGCACAAAGGCGCGGCGGTCGCAGGTGGGCATAATGCAGCTCACCAGCGGGAGCTCGTCCACGGCGACTGCGGGAGAAGGCTGGCGGACGACAGAGGCCGATGCCAGCGGAACGGGATTCGCTGCGCCGGGCAGGATCGACAGTGTGATGAGTGCAGGCGGCGCAAAGTTGGTGCAGGCATCTCCGCGGCAGTGGGAGCGGTAGTCGGACTTGAGCCCGCGCAGCCGCAGGCCACAGAACTTGTCCTGGTAGCGCTGCTTGCTCTGCTCCAGCAGCACGGTCGCGTCCGGCTCCGGCAGCGCCGCGGCGCGATGGACGTATGCGCCGCACGTCCACACGCCCAGGAACCCGGCGCGGAAGGCGCGGATGTTGTAGTCCATCTCCCAGCACGGGCCGGCTGCGTAGCCCTCGTCGGCCAGCCCTATCGCGTCCACCACTTCGCGGCGCACGGCGTAGCAGAACTCGCTGAGGCTATGCAGCGGGTTCAGATTGCGACACGCCGTGCCGAAGCGCCGCTCGACGGAACGCGCTGCGGTTCCAGGGTTGCTCTCGCTCTCGGCGGCGGAGCGCAATACGCCCTGCTCGTTCCAACTATGGTTGGTGGAGGGACCGGTCAACCCGCAGCGCGGGATGCGGTCGAACGTACCCAGCAGCCGTTCCAGCCAGCCCGGCGTGGCCACAGCGCCGCTCTCCAGCAGAATGTATACGTCCGCCGGCCCGCTGCCGATGAGGCGATTGAAGCAGCCGGCGTTGCCATGCGACTGCGGCGGCGCCAACAACTGCACGCCGGTGAGGCTGGCTAGGGATTGTGCGGTTGCATCGTCCGGGGAATCCGCGTCGTTAGGGAAGTCTGGCGAGTCCGGGATCAGGGCGACGCGCGCGTCCGGGGCCGTGGCGCGCAGGCTCTCCAGCGTCTGTGCCACGCGCTCCGGCTGCTGCCGCACCGGGATTCCAATCACGATGTCCTTCACCATGCCGATCCTTCCTGCTGCTCTATCCCTGCACTGCCGGCGGCGGAATGCGCTCTGTCAGGAGCTTCACCTGGGCGGACAGCGCGTCCATCGTCGTCAGCTTGGTCTGCATCTCCTGCGTGGTGGTGTTCAGCGTGGCGATCTGCTGGTCGCGAACGGCCAGTTCCTGCGCTTGCGTCGTCTGCATGGTTGTAATCTGCGTTTGCAGCGTGGACACCAGGCCCTGCAGCGCCTTCACGTCGGTCAGCGCCGGAGCCTGGAGCTGCTCGTCGGCGGTAAGACGGGTCTGGAGTTGTGCATCGGTCGCGGTCACCGTGCCGAGCTGCGCTTGCACATCGGCCTGGTTGGTCGCGACCGTTGCGCTCAGGGTGTCCACCACGGGTGGCGTCGGGATGTAGTAGCGGACCTGCTGGTTGGAGTCGACCACCAGCGTGACCGACGAGTTGGGGGGCACGGATGCAGGGGCCGTGCTGTAGGCGGAGAAGTTGTTCACCAGCGCGTTGGGGTCGTAGGCCTGGGTGTAGGCGACCTTCACGTTCGCCTGCGCCAGTGCAGCCTGCGCGTCTGCAAGGGACATGCCGTTCACCTGCTTGATCTGCGCCTGCGCCACTGCGGTGTTCGGCTTGATCGCCGCGTTGAATGCATCGACGGCAAACTGTCCGACCGGCGTCGCCTGCTGCTTCGCCATGGTCGCAAAGTCCGTGTAGGAGTAGCCGGATACCTTGGTGTATGCCGCGCGCATGGACTCTCCAGTGGTGCCAACGAACATGCCAGTCACCGCCCCGGCATCGGTTTGCGGCGGTGCCGGCGGATTGTTGAGCTTGGGGAAGACGAAGCAGCAGAGCTTCTCGAAGAGAATCTTCACCAGCGGCACAACCGGCAGCAGCGAGAGCCAGTAGCCCATGGTGGGGAAGGTCTTCACAATCTGGCGCTTCTCCAGGTTGCAGATCTTTTCCACCGAGCCGTTCTTCACCGTGATACACGCGAGCGCCACGCCGCGGCCCTCCTCCGACTCGTCGTCGCACGTGGGGCACGCCGGCAGCAGCAGGTTGCAGAAGCAGTCTTTCAGATTTTGCAGCACGGCCATGGCCAGGTCGGCGAAGGCCTGGTTCGCGCTCTGCCGGTAGGTCTCCAGGTCGGCGTAGTCGGTAAACTCCGCCATGTCCGCCGGAATGGTGGAGATCGTGTTGCTGGTGCTGTTCAGCACGTACAGGTTGGGAGCGTTGTCCGCGAACGCGAGCGACGTCGGATGCACCTCGACCGGCGCATAGCGGGAGAGCGTGAGGATCTCACCAGCCACTGTCAGCTTTGCCAGCCGGCAACTGTCCTCCAGGCTCACGATCACATCCTTATTGGTTGTGGGCAGGGGGGCACGCGCCAACCGGATGGTGGTGTTCTCGCCCAGGTCCACTGTCTTGGAGGGCGGCTCTGTGCCCTTGCCCGCTCCTTGCAATACGTTGTTGAACCACAGCAGCTCTTTGTTCGACGTGGTGGGATTGAGCGCGCTCACCACGAATTGAACCGGGACGGTGCCATCGCCAAAGCTGACGACGAGATCGTCCGTCAGGTCGCCAGTCGCGGGGGCCAGCGGGTACCGCGCGTACGGGCTCTCGTTGGCGGGCGCGGTCCGGTAGCACAGCACCTCGTCGAAGCCGCTGGTGGCTGCGGTGCCACTGCTGGCGGTGGCGAACAGATAGTCTCCCCAACTGACGAGATGGCCGAAGCAGGCGAACTGCGCGAACTGCGTCACCGTAATGGGGCTTGTGCCGTACGCGTCGATCTGGAAGATTCCCTGGGCGCGCACGGCGGCGAAGACCACTGGCTGGGTGTTGCGGTCGGCCAGCGCCAGCGTGACAAACGGGAGCGCGCCCAGGCTGTGATTGGCGGTCCATGCGATTCCAGCCCCGGTCCGTGTGCCGCGGGCGAAGAGGGAATCGGTGTTGTTGGGAGCGGTCGCAATCGCAAAGATCTCGTCCTCGGTGGAGATGGCGACATCCTGCACCACCCATCCGGTGGCATCGCCTGCAATCGGCATGGGAACAACAGCCGCCAGCTCCCTGGTCTGGAGATTGAACACCTGGATATCCGCGTTCACGCCCATGGCGCATGCAAACTTTCCATCCGGCGATACGCGCAGGCGGGTCTTCAGGCCCTTGCCGAAGATCGTCCCCATCCTCGAGTTCGCCTCGACCTTACTGTAGTCCGGATACGGCGTCAGGTTGGCGGCCAGGGCGCAGAAGGTGGAGTCGTTGAGCCGGCCCGCAACCCAGTCGTAGAAATCACGCAGGTAGGCGTCTTCGACCTTGGAGATAAAGACATCCTTGGTGAGCGAGGGCTGGATGTACTGGACCACAAGGTTGGTCAGCGACGACGTCAGCGCCTGCGACTTGCTGATGAGCTTGGCGCTGGAGAGGTACTCGCCGGTGTAGTCCGACTGGAAGCCGTCGTACCACGGCTTCAGGCACTTGGTGTAGAAGTCCATCCACAGGCCACCGTCGAGCAACTGGTCGACAAAGCTCTGCGGCTTGCAGGGGATCGCGCTGAAGGCGATGCAGGAGTTGGACTTTGTCCGGCTGGATGCCTTGGAGCAGCATGGCTTCGTGTCCGGCGACGCAAGCACCTCCACCGGCGCAGCGTCGCGTGCGGCCACCTCCAGTGCCAGCTCGGCGCGGCTCAGGATCAACTCGTAGTCGCCGTCGGCCAGCTCCGTTTGCTGCGGCGAGAGCGGCAGCAACTGGGCCAGGTCGACCGAGGCCGTGGTGTCCACGATCAGGTCGTAGCCTTCGCAGTCGATGGCGTAGCCAGGAGCCACGCAGACGCTGGTCGGGCTGTTGGCATTGGCGCAGCAGGAGACGGCCAGGCCGCACACCGTGCCCGTTCCGTGCAGCATCTTGTTGTGGTAGCGCATCTTCGCAGACAGCTCATCCAGCGCCTGCTCCACCGTGTTTACGGACTCCAGTTCGCAGCCGGACCCGTGGTAGCAGACGTCGCCGGCACAGATGCTGGTCAGGCTCGGGAAGGTGCAACGGCAGTCATCGATCTTCCACGCGCCCTTGGCCACGTGGACCAGCGCAAGCCGGCAGAAGGAGTGTGCGATTCCCAACGGCGGCTGCGGGATGGGGTTGGAGTTGGGCACAGCGAACGGAGGCCACTCGATGTCGCCGGTCGCGGTGCGCGCGGGTATCTGCCAGTAGCTGGTGGAGGCGTAATAGCCGTCGCTGAAGTTCACCTCGATGTTGTTCTCGATCTGGATCCAGCCGGGAGTGATCTGTATACCCTGCGGATTGCCGTACGCATCCAGCAGCATGGTCTGCGTCTGCGGCATGTCCCAGCGGCGCAGGCGCAGATTGCTCTTCCCTTGCAAGCTCGCCGGCGGCGCCGGCTGCAGCACGATCTGGTAGGCCGGCGCGGAGGTGGCAGAGCAACTCGGCGTAACCGAGGAGATCGGCACCTGGTTGATCTGCGCGAGGAACCGCGGCTGCCCTTCGAGCTCGCCGTCGGGATCGACGATCTCCACATAGTCGTTCAGGCTGAAGCTGTGCAGGTCGTCCTTGCCCAGATCGGTGACGTAGACGTGGTTGGTGGAATCGATGCAGACAATCGAGGTCTCCACCATTGCGTTGTCGCGCGACCACACGATAGTGGCGGAGCCGTTCGCCTGTCCGGATTGAAAGACCTCCACGCGATAGAGCTGGTTCGCAACTCCCTGATAGCCGGAGGGAGCAATGGGCAGGCACTGCGGCGGACTCTGCAATGCCTGGCCCACTTGCGCGTTCATCAGGCCGGTGGTGGTGAGTGCGGACTGGAATTCATCCAGACCTGGGAAGGGGCTGCAGCAGTCGACCGGCTTTGCGGGCGGAGAGGCGAGCGGCGAGCTCGGCGGGCTCGCTTCACCGTGGTACGGAATCAGATGAACCTGCCACACCGTTTGCAGGCGCTCGCAGGTGTCCGGACCGCCCAGCGCAACCTCGCGGATGTGCGGATCCTGCAGCGCATTTACCTCGCGCTGCCAGGCCTCCAGCACCACCAGGTAGTCGCCGTCCGTCAGACTCAGCGATTCGCCGACTCCATTGGCCGGCGATACCTCCATCACACTGTCCCACTGGCTCAGCAGAAAGGGTTGCGTGGTGAACGTGGTCACGCGCCTGAGCCACAGCATGTCCGCATTGCCCAGCGCGCCCAGTTGCTGGCTTAGTGTAATGGCGAAGGTGCTGGGCGAGATTGCGTTCGGGTCGGCAAGGACCGCCTGGCCGGCGACCGCGGTCACCTGCGCCGTCAGCGAGGGATGGCCATGCCCGGAGATTTCCACCCAGTCGCCCACGGCCAGGTCGCGGTCGTCCACGGAGAGCGACGGCACATTCACCTGAGCGCCGGTGGGATTCGCAGCCGGCGCGGCGACCGGGATGCTCTCGGGAGCCAGTTCGCACAGCAGCCCGTCCACCCAGTAACGGCCGGCGTCAATGCGCAGATCGTTCTGCCCGCGCAGTTGCGAGATGAGGAAGCCGTTGCCCGACTTGTTGGTGCCGCAACGGCCGATGATGTCCTCGATCTCGGCGGCGGACCGGTACTGTTGCAGGGCCAACTGTTCGTTCCAGTCGGCATCCACCAGCACGCGCCCCTGTTGCATCAGGACGCCGGAGTACTGCTTCACCGGGTTTAGGGAACTGCGACTGAAATCGCCTGCCATACAAGCCTCCGGGTCTTTCAAAAACTCTAGGTAGCAAAAAAAACGCCCGCTTCCATTCCGAAGCGTAGATAGTCCGCGATCATGATGTTGAGGTTGGACAGCCGTTGCGGCTGATAGACGTCGTGGAACACACCGACCTCGGAGCCATCGTCGGCGCCGGTCAGCAACAGGCCGGAAGGCTCGCCCAACTGGCAGTATCCGGGATCGCCAAGCTGCAGCGAGGTGAACGCCGGGCTGGACTGCTGGTCCTGCACCGGGTAGCAGTGGAAGCACCGCGGCAGCCGCGAACCTGCCGGCACGTAGCAGAAGCGCACGCAGCCCTGCTGTAGTTGGTCCGCCAGCACCGGCACGGTCCACAGGTCCAGCTCATCCAGCTCCGCATGGAAGATGGAGTTGGACGCAAGCGTCATCTGCGAGGTGTGTACCTTGCCGATGATGGTGCTGTTGAGCACCGTCAGCGGCGAGCCCGGGCCGGTGGCGTCGTAGCAGCACGCATACGCCACCTCTGTGGGCGAGCTGGAATCGATGATCGAGGTGGTCAGCGACACGCTGCTCTGGCTGCCGATGCGGATCGCGCCCAGGATGGAGTGATCGATGGCCACCGTGATGTCGGCGTCCTGGATGGCAAGGCTGGGCAGGATGCTCTGCGCCGGCACTGCGCCCATCGCAGGCGTGGGCCCGGGGTTGATGGTGCAATGCGAGATGTTCAGCGCAATCGGCGAGCCCGCGCTCTCCGTCGCCACCTGCTGCACCACGATGCTGCCCCCGGCGATCAGCAGGCCATTGAAGTTGAAGGAGCTGGACGCTCCCCCAGTCAGCACCAGATCGTCCGACAGCAGGATCACCGGGCGGCAGCCATCCTTCGCGCGGATCTGCAACGAGCAGTTGTCCGGCAGCGACAACGCCAGCGGCGGCGCCGTCTCCACGTAGAGCTGGTTGTTGGTGATCTCGATGACGATGGAGGTCTTGTCTGCGGAGAGCATCGGCAGCGCAAGCTCGAACGCCTCCTGCACGGAACTTGCGTCCGCGGGCACGGACACATCCACCAGCGTGGAGAAGAGCCGCGAGTAGGGGCCGCCGCCAATCGGCGCACTGAAGCCGTACGTGTAGTTCACCTGCACGTCCCACGGCGAAGCCAGTGACGCGGGGAACGCGATGCGGCCAAGCTGGGGATCGATGGCGATGTACCCCTGTGGCTGGTGCGCCCAGCCCACCACGTTGCCATGCGCATCCTTCACGTCGCTCAGGTTGCAGGCGTGTACGGGAGCAAGATTGGTTGCGGGTCCGCCGCCATTGCAGGCCACATAGATGCTCTGGCCGCTGCCCGTCCCGTAGTAGTTCGAGGCCGCGGACAGATCGCTGTCCAGCATCCATTTGCTGATCGGCATCGCCACGTTCAGTGGAGTGGCGCGGGGTGTGCTCGTGGTCTCGGGGACGGAATTCGTAAACAGCGGAATGCTCTTGCCCAGTGGATCGAAGCAGAAGCGGCGGCTGTCCACCGCGCAGGCCGGGGACGTCTCCACGAAGTACGGTTGAAGCCGCCACAGAAAGATTCCGATGTTGGGGATGTTGTACTTGCCCAGGCGCGTTTCAATGTTGCGGACCTCGGCAGTGCGGGCATACGCATCGAAGGGCGTGTTCAGCAGATTGCGGTCGGCGGAGCGAATATCCGCGACGGAGAGATTCGCCGGACGGATGTGGTTCATGAACTGCGTGGTGGCCAGTACCTGGAAGTACTCCACCACGTTGGCATCCCAGTCCGTCACCTCGCGCGCGATATGCTCCATCACCGGAACGGTGCCCTTGCGGCGGCGGTTGGCAATGGTCTCCGCCACCGCGGCGCGTACGGAGTAGCCCGCACTGGGTACATCCACCAGCCCCTTCAGTCCAACCAGGTCGGCGATATAGGGGACCACCCAGTCGGCGCACGTCTCGATGAAGAGATCGTCGTAGGACTGGAACAGGCTCTCCTGCAGCACCTCGATCTGTTCGGCCACAATCGCGATCAGGCTCTTCAGCGGGCCGCGCTGCTGCTTGTCCTGTAGCGTCGCGAGCGTCTGCTGCTGCAGCGGCGTCAGCGGCCCGTTGATGGAGAGCAGCTGTTGCAGCATCGCTGCGTCCGACGGGTCCAGCGCATTGCCAGCCTGCAGCGCGGCCTGCGCGTCTCGAACGCGATAGACCGACGGCAGCAGATTGTAGATCTGGTTCAGGTCGAGAGGCGTCATGGCGTCACCGTTTGCAGCGTGATTCCCAGCGTGCCGGGGTCGAGGGTCAGCAGTTGAGCGGCGGTGAACTGGTTGCGCGCACCGGCCTCCGGCAGTGCAGCGGCAATCTGCGTTACCTGCTGCTTCAGCACGTCGCTGGAGAGATACAGCGTGAGCATCACATCCACCACGCCGGGGATGTCCTGGATCACCGCAATCACCTCACTCTGGAAGATCGGCTGTCCGAAGGTGCGCGCGGAGAAGCCGAAGCTCGCCGTCAGCGCGGCTTCGATCGCCGCCTGCACATTGGGGATCAGGTAGTCGGAGGAGACCTGCACCGTCGCCTCCATGTTGAAGTAGTAGGGCGGCGATGCGACCACCAGCAACTGCACGCCCGGCTCGGAGACCAGCTCAATGCTCTGCTGCAACGCGGTCAGGATCGGATCGGTGGAGTCGAGCGGGCCGGTTACGCCGGCCACCGTCAGTACCACCACGCGCTGCTGGCCGTCCCAGGTCCACGTGGCCAGCGCCTTGCCGATGCCCACATAGGACAGCGCAAAATCCTGAAAGTCCTCCAGCGAGACCACGCGCCCCAGCGTCATAATGGCCAGCGTCGCCTGATCGCGGCCGCTGTCCAGGTCCTCCGGATCTGCTGCGCCGGCGGACAGAAGCGGATTGTTGGCGCCGCGTACGCCCAGCGGGCGCGACATCAGTTGCGAGATCTGGTTCGCGTTCACCAGGCCCGTGGTCCCAATGCCGAACCGGTACTTCGCGACGATGTTGGCGGTGCCCGTCGGCAGCCGCGAGCCGGTAATGCCGTCGCCGAAGGTGATTGTGGTGATGCCGCTGTCGTCCTGCGACGTGATGAAGATCTGCTCGCCCGGCCCATGGCCGTAGAAGAACGGCACCTCGCTCCACAGAATTCCGTCCACCCACACCTGCAACGTGCTGGCAGTGCCGGACTCCGTATCCGCAAGGATGTAGGTCAGCGGAGCCTGGTGCAACACGAAGCTTTGGAATGTCTGCGTGCCGTCGCCGCTGCCCAGCGTCTCCTGCACGCTCTGTCCGTTGGTGGCGCTGGCCACGTTGGCGTTGATGGCGACGGTCGCGCGCTGATAGGTATTCTGCAGCGGCGCGGTCAGGTTGGTCGGCGTGGCCAGGGTCACCACGGTATAGCCGCCGGAGAGCTGCACATCCTCGAGCACTGCCTGCTCCGCGGCCACCGGCCCGGCCAGTGTGGTGCCGCTCTGGGTGGAGAGCGTTGTGCCGCTCAGGATAATCTGCTGGCCGGCCAGCAGGCCCAGAAACGCGCCGCCCAGCGTGATGGTGTTGGGTGTGGGGGTCCCAGTGGGGTTGGTCAGGATGGGAGTCGTGATGGGGACGGGCGCAAGCGGCAACGCCTCGCTCTGGCACAGGATCGCCGTGGTGCGCAGGCCAAAGCTGGAGAGGTCAGGGTTGTCCTTCAGGGTCAGTAGCGAGACCTTCCCGCTCATCGCAAAATTGCTGTAGGTCACGGTCGTGTTGGTCGCCACCTGATAGACCGACGGGTTCCCGTTCGTCGTATTGATCAGCAGGATGTAGCTATTGGGCACAATCTGCGTGTATGTCCCATCCAGATAGAGCACCCCGTTCCACTGGTTCAACATAAATCCGCTGCCCGACGGCGGCTCCAGGGCAGGGTCCCACGGTGTGGGATAGGCGGCCGGCATGGCGGTCGACATTGTGGTCAGCGGACTGGCCGGCGGAGACAACTGTTCCACCGTGACCACGGTCGGATTCAGCATCGACGCCGGCAGCGAGTAGTAGTTGGGCGCGTTGTATCCAAACGGCGCGGCCTGCTGGCGGAAGACATACGCGCCGCCCTGCGGAAGATTCGCCGCCGTGGCTTGTGCGCTCGCCACCGCCGCCACCTGCTGATTCACCAGCGCGGCCAGTTGATCCAGCGGCCACTGGTTAGCCGTTGCCGCGGCCACAATGTCGCCAGCGTCCCAGTAGGAAGTGGGTGCTGCCAGCATGGACGCGGCGGTCGCCATATCCGGCGCAGCCTGCAGCGCGGCCAGCGTTCCATCGTTCGTCGCCGTCGCCGGAACGCCGTCGGTAAAGCTATTCGGCTGGAACGCCAGCGGAGCGAACGGGGCTGGTGCCACCCAGTTGGGCAGGTCGACCTCCGTCGTCTTGCCATCGGCGGATACCGTGACGTTCTGTACAGAGGTGATCGGCGTGATGGGTACGGGGCCGGCGGAGACCAGCAGGATCGGGTCTCCCTTCTTCAGATTGCTGCTGCTCCCACTCAGCAGCAAAGCAGTGGTTGCAGACGTGATGGTTTGCGGCTGGGTCAAGACGGGAGTGATCGCGTTCCACTCCGCCCGCGCAAAGATCTGCGCAATCGTCTCGAAGGTCTGCGGAGTCTGGCCAGGGCCGGGGATGCTCTGCACCTGGGTGCCCACCGGAATGATGATGGATGGCACCAGCTCCGGCATCACCTGCGCGTTCACCGGCGCGGTCAGTACCGTGCCGTAGGCCCCGGCCGTGGGATCGATGGTGAAGGCCAGGTACACGCTGGCGGCCACGCCCGGCGACATGCGGTAGCCAACCAGGTTGGCCAACTCGCGCACAGACTGCCGCTGCGTCGCCGTGCGCAGGTAGGACTCGTTCCCATAGCGCTCCGTGTAGAAGGTGAGCACATCGCCCATCACGGAGAAGGCATCCAGCAGCGCGATGGTAAAGTCATCCGGCTCGCGCGACTTCAGCGCCCGCAGGCTCGGTTGGCCGGACTGCGCAATGCGCGCCAGCAGCGTCTCGTAGAACTGCGGATAGGCGGCCACGCGGTACGCAATCGCGCTCAGCCCAGCGCGATTCAGCGTGGTCTGCGGCGTCTCCGCGGTCACACCTTCGCAGCAACCGCAGGAGCTGAGCGTGCTGGTGCAGGCGCAGGACATGTCAGTTTCCTCCGCATACGTGCACGGTCAAAATGCCGTGCTCGGGAAAGTTCGGATCGTTGTCCAGCCGCGCAATCTCCAGCGACTGCAATGGAATTACGCCCGTACCAAGTCCGCTGGTGGTGGGCTGTCCCTGGCGCTGGAACGTCCCCACAATCACAGACGCGACTCCCTGCACCTGTTGCACCGCGGCCAGGAGCGGGCTCAGATACACCGGCTGGCCGAAGGTGAAGTTGTCCGGAGCAAAGTATCCCACGCTGCCGTTGGGCAGCGCGTGGTTGCTCAGCACCTGCAGCACCGCGTTCTGCACGTCCGCAGCCAGGTAGCCCGGCAGCATGCACACCTGCATCGCGATCTCCAGCGACACGTACACGGGAGCGTCGACATCCACATCGTGTCCGGCCATGCGATACAGCTCCATGCCGCTCACAATGCTCTGCTTCTCCGCGGCGCTAATCGTGCCTCCACCCTCCGGGTCGGCCGCGATGAATACGGTGTTCCAGCTACCGGTCCAGCGGAAGGTGCCGCGCGCCTGCACCAGCGTGGGGTCGACGACCACGGCCATGGTCCCGTAGTCCGCCGCCGTCACGGCCCGCTCCTGGGTGTTGAAGGCATACGGCGCGCTTCCCCGCACAGAGTCGAGGCTCTGCGGATCCAGCCCGCCGCTGGCCGGCAGCGGATTGGAGATGGCCAGGATTCCGCTGCCCACCACTCCGGGATCGTAGCTCGCCATCCGGCACAACGTGTCGCTGCCCACATTGCCCACGGTGCCTCCGCCGATGCGGTAGCTCGCGTAGAATGTGTCGCCGGGTATTACCTGCTTGCCAAACGTTCCATCCCCAAAGCGCAGGCTGGTGGTGCCGTCGTCCTCCGTCTCCGCGACGAACTGCTTGGCGTTGGCGCCGCTGCTCAGCAGGTCCAGCGGCGCGGTCCATGTATCGGTGCCCACGCCGGTATTCAGCGTGATGGCGGGCAGCAGGCCCTGCAGCAGGCGGCTCCCCAGCGCCAGCGTTGCCGCCGCCGGCGCGCCCGTGGCGTCTTTCGCGGAGTAGGCGTCTGCGAAGATCAGTGGGCTCGATGCCAGTTGCGGATAGTAGCGGATGGTGGTGGGTGTTGGTGCAGCCGCTGCGGCGCACGCATCGCACGCGCCGGCGGCGACAGGCACCAGCGCGGGATTCGGCTGCGGCACCGTAGTCAACTCCTCATTCAGAATGGTGCGCCCGCAGTCGGCCAGCGCATTGTTCCCCAGCACAATGCTCACGCCGTCGATGTACGCCGCGGCTGTGCCCGTCGTCATGCTGGAGACGCAGACCGCGAAGGGCAGTGCATCCGCGGTGACCCAATCGATGCGCGTCAGCGGCAGCGGCGCCGTGCTCGGCGGTGTCTGGAACAGATTGCCGATGGGATCTTCATCCGGCGTTACCGCGGTCAGTCGCACTGCGCAGCGATGCGTCGGGTCGGCGTCCTCGGCCACACCTGTGTCCGGGCCCAGCACCTCCTTGAAGATCAGCACCATGCCCGGAACGAGATCAGGAAACGAGCCGTTGAGCCATGCGTACGTGGCGCCTGCGGGCAGGCAGCAGCGCCGGTCTCCCCATGTGTACAGGTTCATCGCGTTGTGCGCCGCAAACAGTGGAGCGTCCTCCATCAACTCGAAGACCTGCGGCGACTCGTTCAGCGCCTGGCTGTACGCGCTGGATGGAATCGCCAGCAGCGGTCCCGGGTCGCTGCCCTGCGTCAGGATCTGTTGCGGCGCGGTGGTGGGCTGCGCGCCATAGACGTTCGCCTGCCGCGCCAGCGTGTAGTCGAAGCTCACGTCGAAGTGGATCCAGGTGCGGGCGTTGCGGCCATCCAGCAGGGAGTAGTCCACCAGCTTGCAGTGGCGGCGCAGCGACGTGCGCAGGCGCGCCGTGCCCAGGTAGGCCTCCGTCGCCACCGCGTCCTGCTGATAGCTCAGATAGTCGCCCACAAAGGCGAACAGCTCCACCAGCACAATGCCCAGGTCCGCCGCATTGCGCTCCTGCCATGCGGGCAGGATGGTGGACATGCGGTCCAGCATCAGGCTGCGCAGGCTGGCGTAGTCCTTCGCCAGGTAGCTGAAGCTCGGCTGCACCGGCGTCTCCGGCGGACACACCGTCTGCGGCTCGCAGTCGAACATCGCTGGACACAGCACCTTGAAGGAGAAATCGATGCTGGAGTAGACCGGGTCGAAGTACGGCGGCGGCTGTCGATCGCCGCTGGTGCTGAACGCATTGGCCACAAGCTGCAGCGTGTACGTGGTAAAGTCGCCGGCCTGGCTCACCGTCAGCGCCAGGATGTTCGATCCCGCTGGCGGAGAGTCCAGCGTGCACTCCGGCTGCACCATCGGCGGAGAGAGCGCAGAGCCCTCGACGATGTTCGTGACCTGGATGTTGGTGATCCGCTCGCCGCCGCAGATCACGATGTTATCGATCTGCAACTGACCGGGAAGGATCGGGTGGAAGAAGTGCAGGTACAGCTCGGTCTGGCTATCGCTCACTTCCAGATAGTCGATCCCGTTGTAGACCGTCTGGCTGGCCAGTACGGCGCGTCGGCTGGAGTCGCAGCATCGATAGATCATGTCGTCTGCCCTCCTGTGCTGAACTGCGCTACCTGCTGCTGCTGCGTGCTGCGCACGGTGTACTGCACCACGATAGTGAGCGAGCTGTCGTTGGCGGAGACGTTCACATCGTTCAGCGTGATCAGATTTCCCAGCGTGTGCTGCAGCGCCCCCTGCACCAGGAACTGGGTCGCGGTCGCCAGCTCGGCGCTGTTGGGCGCAAAGACCAGTTGCAGCAGGCCGCAGCCGAAGTCGGGCCGGTTCACCCGCTCGCCCGGCGCAGTGAATAGCACCTGCTCGATCAGGTCCTCGATGTGCCGGTTCTGGATGCTCTGCACCAGGTCGGAATCGGCAGTGCGTCCGCGCGGGTCAAACGCAAATGGGAATTCAACATTCATGGCGCGCTCACATTCCCACCACGCGCGCCTGCACAGAGGCCGGCGGCAGCAGCGGTGTTCCGGTAGGAACGCAGACGGCCTGGCTGCTGAAACACAGCAGCGGCTGTCCCATCGACGTCACGCGCGCCGTCCCCACCGTGTACATCCCGGTCACGCAGGGTCCATTGGCAGCAGGCGGAGGAGGAAACGCGCAGCCCGCCACCACATACGGCGACGAGAGAAACACAGTCGGCATTCCCGTCACCGTAACCCGCGGATTCACTACCGTCGGCTGTGCCTGCCCGCCGTGCGAGCAAAGCACCGTAGCTCCCTGATGCAGCAGAAATCCCGGCATACTCTCCTCCTCGTTACGTGATCACCAGCGCGCCGGAGTTGACCGTAACGCTTGGCCCGGCCATCACCAGCGTGGCGCCCTGCCCGTTTGAAATCGTGATACCAATGTCGTTGATCAGGATCATCGCCCCAGTCTGGCTCTTGATCATGATTCCTCCCGTCGGCCCCGGTAGATCGCTGATGGCCAGCATGTTCTCTCACGCGGTCTGAAACACAATGCTGGGCGAGATGGGCAGGCCCAGCAGCACCGCCGGCGGCACATCCGCCATGCTGCCAAAGCGGCATCCAACCCACACCGGATAGTCAGGATCTCCCTTCTCAAACTCCACCCACACGCCTGCTCCAATGGGCGGCACCATGTACGCGCCCATTGGTGTGCCCGTGGGTCCCGCCAGCGGAGAGCACGGCAGCGCCCAACTCGACGGCGCCAGTGAGAGCACGTCGGGCACCTCCACCATCAGGCGGCCAATGCCCAGCGGATCGATGTTGTTGATCACCGTGCCGCGAAACTTCCCGTAGAATTTGCCCGCGTTCTCGCTCATACAGCCACCGACTGACTCATCGCCACCAGGCCATCGCGCGAGAGCGTAAAGCTCTGCTTGAACTCGCCTCGCTTGATGTTGTGGGTTACGGTCCGAACATAGTAGAGGCCGTCGTAGGTGGAGCCCGCGCCGCGCACGCCCACCAGTTGATGCGCCCGCAGCACCGATCCATAGCGCAGCACATTCAGCGTGCCGGAGCCGCTCACCGCCTCTCCGGTGTCTCCGCTCTTGGCCATCGCCAGCGCAATCGCCTGGATCGAGTTCAGGTTGCCACCTTCGGGAGGGAACTGGTACTTCATCGGCAGCGTCAGGCGCGCGCCCAGCGGAGGGCGCAGCAGGCTGATGTTCGGCACGGGCACCGGGATGGGAATCTTGCCCGTCACCGGGTCCATGATCGTCATGATCACAACCTTCTTCGCCAGTCCGTCCAGGCTGAAGCTCAGCGACTCCACATTCGTATTCGCATCCATGTTGATGCTGAGCGCTGGCTGCGGTATCGGGATGCGCACATCCGGGCCGAAGTAGAACAGGCTCATGCCCACCACCGGCCCCGGCTCCATGTAGAAGATGTAGCCGGTCTGCTCCGCCATCTTCTTGATGTAGGCCAGATCGGTGCCGGTCTGTGACGGCACCTGCTGCGTCGGGATCGGGATGTCGGGGAACAGCGGCGGCACAACGATAGGCGCCATGCCGAACAGCGCGTACTTCAGCAGCAGCAGGTTCAGCCGCGCATAGATCGGCATGCAGGGGTAGCGCATGATGGGCACTTCAATCACGTCCATCAGCACGGTCAAGTCTTCTCCGGTCAGCGTCAGCGTGGACTGCCCGCCCTCATTGCTGGGCGCCACCTCGTGCCGGGTCACAATGCCATCGATTAGCACATTGGGGATGCCGCCCAGCGTCACCGCCAGAATCACGCGCGTGGTGCCGGGATCGAGCTGGCCGGTCGGCAGCATCGTCTTGAAGATCGTCGACTTCTTGTTCATGCTGAAGACCAGTTGAAAGCCGCTTCGCTCTCCGCCCGTATTCACCTGCGCGCTGATCAGCGCGTCCACCACCTCCTGGGGTGCGGGCAGCGGGATCATGGGTCCCACGTACAGCGATAGATACATTCCCTTAAGCATTCGGCGATCCTGGCAGTCCCTGCGGGAGCGTAATGTCGATGGTGTTGCCGGGCGTGCTGGTCAGATCGAACGGCGACAGCGAGTCGTTGGCATCGCAGATACGCCAGAACTGCTGCGGGTCGCCCAGATATTGCTCGGTCACATTGTCCAGGCGGTCGCTGTCGGTCACGGTATGCTGCAACAGCAGCGTAAAGCTGTCCGGCTGCGGCAGAAATCGCCGGGCCACATACGAGATGGTGTTGCCGCTGGGCATGATGTAGGTCAACTGGGGCAGCGGGTAATAGCGGCTGGTGGCTGCGAACATAAGGCCTCCGTACGAGATTTACGAGATGCTGGTGATGCCCAATGCGGCCAGGCTGACGGGTCCGGTCTTGCCCGCCAGCGTCTCCTTGCGCTGCTGGTAGGCCAGATAAATGCTGTTTCCCTTGTGGTCGAAGTCCAGGTCGTTGACGCTCAGCACGCGCATGCCCAGGCTGATCTTCGCGCGGATCGGATTCAGGCTGGTGTCGAACGCTTCCTCCGTCACGCTGAACTCCGTGATGCGCACCGGCAGGATCCGATTGGCGCTCCATACAAACAATGTCAGCGGCGCTTCCATCGGTGCGATCTCGATGGTGCCGTTCTGCGCCAGCGTGTTGTCGCTCTGAATCTGCGCGCTGGAGGGATAGATCAGCGTCTCGAACGCAGCCAGTTGCGGGTACAGCCCGTACTGCACGGCGTTGGGATTTTGATCGGGAAACTCGAGCTGATCGGTTAAGTCCAGTTCCGCATCCAGCTTCAACGTCTCCACCGGAGGCCCGGTCAGCCGCAGCGCGTCCAGGCGATCGCCCGCCTCTGTCGCCGTGGCGCGCACCTGCAGCGAGCGGCTGAACGAGTCTGGGTTGTATTGCAGCGCGATGATGCGCTGCACCGCCAGCGTCGTCGAGTCCACCACAACAATGCCCGCCCGCTTCACATTCGGCGAGCCGGGAAATCCGATCAGAGGATAGGAACTCATCCTTTTTTCTCCTCCTTGGACGCGCTGCTGCCAAACACCTTGCTCAACACGTCGCCGGGATCGATCTTCGGCACCGTCCACTCAATGTCGTTGAACGACGGCAGCTTCACAGCCTGGTCCGACGCGTAATGGATCGGGTTCTTCAGCTTCATGCCGAACTGCATGCCGGTGTCGTACTTGTACGTAGCCAGGTTCCAGGTCTTCTCCCGCTCCACGGAGAAGTAGCCCACGCCCAGCGATCCCTTGACGAACGCATCCAGCGCCAGCGTGATCGCCAGCCCCACCAGCATCTCGAAGTTCGCATCCAGCTCGATGCGGCTCTGCTGATAATGCAGCGTCACCTTGGACCCGATGTGCCCGTCGAGCGCCGCCGTCGCCGTGATCGAAAGCCCGCCGGAGACGGATGCGACCACGGCATCCACCACAATGGAGCCGGCGATCTTGCCGGAGATGTAAGCGCTCGCCCCGATGTACAGCGTCGACGTCAGCACCACGTCCACGTCGGGCTTCTCGTCCAGCGGATTGAACGCGGCCTCCATCTTGGTGTCGCGCAGCTCGCCAGGCCCCAGCTTGTATCCGGCAGAGAGCGAGCCGTCGATGCGCGCCTTCAGTCCGACCGGGCCGATGGAAGCGCCGGGGATCGGAATGCTGACGCCGATGTCGAAGAACTTGTAGTCGCCCGCAGTCTCCTTGAACAGCGGGATCGGCTTGGGGAACTCCAGCGATCCGGTCAGCCGCACCTTCTCGTGCTCGTCGATCTCAATGCCAGCGCCCGCCACCAGGTTGTCCGTCAGTTGGTACTTGATCTCGCCCTTGCCGGAGAAGGTCGGCGCATCTTTGCCCTCATGCATGGTCACGTCGATCGAGCCGGTCGTCTTGCCCTTCTTCACCGCCAGCTTGCCATGGCCGGAGAACTTCTCGTCGTGGTAGCGCAGGTGCAGGTTGCCGTCGATGCCATGGAACTCAAAGGCGATACCCGCCGGGCCGGTGCCGCCGGTCAGGTGCTCTCCGTCGTACTCAATCAGCAGCTCGGCTTCCTTCAGCCGGGGAATCTGGAAGCTGCCCTTGCCCTTGAACACCCACTTCTGCGTCTTCGCTGCGTACTCCAGCGTGGCCTCCACTCCCTTGGTCCCCGGCAGGTCCAGCATCACGGTGCCCTTGGCCGTCATGCCCGGCGCCGCATCCATGAAGACCACCTCCAGGGAGCCGCTCTTCACATACTTCAGCTTCTTCTGTATCTGTGTGGTCTCGATCTTCACCGAGCCGGACCACTGCCTGTTCTTCAGGCTGATGTTCCCTTCTGCATTGTCCACGCCAGGCAGGAATGCATGCACCTTGCCATCCGCAACCAGGCCGTCCGCGTCGGCGGAGAGGGTCACGTCTCCATCCAGCAGCTTCTTCGCGCCCGCCTGCAGCTCAAACCCCACATGGCCTTCCGGCTTGAACTCGGGTCCAAGCACCAGCCCCACGCTCGCGTCCGTGATGGTCAGTCCGGGGATGGGAAGCTTCAGGCTCTCCTTCGGAATGCTCTTCGACAACGAAAACTTTTCCTTGTCGAACGCCACATCGAAGGTAGGCAGAAAACTGAACGAGGGCTTGATCGTGCCCGCGCCCGAGATCGATCCATCGTCCTCCACGTTGAACTTGTTGAAGGCTCCATCACTCAGGTAGTTGTAGTGGAACTTGATGTTGGGCCGCTTGCCCGCGAGCGTCAGCTTGCCCGTCTCGTGGTCGCGGTTCAGCTCAATCGCGCCTTCGCCCTTCAGCGCCGCCGGCAGTGCCGTCTTGCCTTTGCCGGTTCCCGCCTTGGGATCCAGAATCGCGTTTACCTTGCCGCCGTCCGTGCTCTTGCCCTTGCCTTTCTTCTTGCGCGTCCACTGCGTCAGCGACAGCCCGGGGATCAGCGTCGACGCCGCCTTGTTGCGCGCAGACGCCGCCAGCTCCACCGTCTCCTGGTCTTCCGTATCGGCATACATCTTGGTGGTAAACCCGCCCGCCATTAGGTCGAAGGGAAATTCCGCGGCCCCATCCTTCTTCTTGCCGGAGGCATCATCGCCAATCTTCCCGGCCTCGGCCTCCGCCTGTGCGCAAGGCCCCAGCGTGGGCGGATTCGTCTTGATCTGGCTGAACCGCATCAGCACGGACTGCACCTGGATGCCGGGCGGGTCGTCCGCCATCGCGTCCCGCACCTTCACGGCCTTAGCCGCCAGATCGCTGAAGATGTCGCGCCCGCTCTTCTCGTTGTCCGGGCCGTCCAGCATCTGCATGTTCTCGGGAACGTTGTTCCCGCCAATCTGTAGCTCCAGGATGTGGTCCACCTGGCAGCGCGAGCCCATCGCCTTGGTCGGTTGAAAGTCCGAGGTCTTCTCCACGGACTTGGCATCGGCCTTGCCGCTTGCGGTAGCCTTCACCGCCTGTAGCCACTTGGTCTTGTAGTCGCTGGTCCAGCCCACCTTCTGCAGCCAGAACTTGTGCAGCTCGTCAGTGCCAGGCCGCGCCTCCTTCAGCCCCGCCTTGGTCTTCACGCTGCCCGCGCCCGGATCGATGATCGCCTCCAGGTTGCAGCCGGCCATGCGCTGCTTCCACACGGAGATCACGTTCCCCTTCTCCGCAGGCAGGTTGAAGGGCTCAGCCATGTCCACCGCGACCGTAATCTTCTCCGACTTCTTCGGCGTCCCCGCGGGCGTCGCGGGCGCAGCGCTCTTGGCTTCGGTGGGCGGCAGCGCGTATCGCTTCACGGCCGCCTCCGCCAGCTTCGATTTGGCGGGAACGTTCTTCCATGCGCGATCGGACTCGTCCTGGTCGCAGGAGATGCAATCGTTCGGCGAATCGCTCTTGGCCCGCGACAACGTCGGCCCGCCCGCGGCGCGCGTACTCACCGGCGTCGTCCGCGCCTCCGGCCGCCGCATCACCGCAGCCGATACATGCTCCGCCTCGCGCTCCAGGTGCTGGTACTCACCGCTGGTCTCCATGGAGATCTCGCCGGCAGAGCGTTGCAGGCCGTGCTGCTGAATGGTGTGCGCCAGCTCGTGCGCCAGCAGCCGCTCGCCCTCCGGAGTCGTGGGCCTGTACTGGCCGCTGTCGAAGGCAATGTGCTGGCCCACCGTATACGCATGCGCGGACACCGCGCGCGCAGACTCCGCCGCCAGCGCATCCGTGTGGACCCGCACGTCGCCAAAGTTCCGGCCAAAGCGGCCTTCCATCTTGAACCGCGTCGTCGGGTCCAGCGGCTGGCCCGGACTCGCCAGCACGCGCTGCACACTCTCCGGCACCGCCGGAGCTTCGGCCGGCTTCTTGTTCTCCGTAATCGCCGCCGCCTTGTCCTCTTTGCCCGCATGCGCCCCGCCGGTTGTCTTCGCCGGCGGCTTGCTCTCTGCTATCGCCCCTGTCTTCTCTCCCTTCGCTCCATGTGCGCCGCCGGCTTGCACCGCGGGCTTCGCAATCGCCGGAGCCGCACTCTTCACCACCGGCGCGGGCATCTGCGGAGACACCGCCGGCGCAGCAGCGGGTTTGCGCTTCGTATCCGCCGCCGGTGCAGGCGCGCCTCCGCTCGCTTTGCGTTGCAGCAGCTCCTGCTGCGGCTTCTTCTTGCAGCTATCGCAACTGCCGCCGCAGGCGCACTCCCGCTGCAGCCGCAGTGCGCGCGACGGGCCAATCGCCTGCGGACGCGCTCTCGCGTCTCCCGCCTTGGGAGCGCTCTCGCCGCCGGCCATCGCCCGTGCCGGTGCGCTCATCCCGCACTCTCCCGCTTCGGCGGCCCGGATCGCCGCTCATCCCGCTGTGCCGCAAACACCGCCTGCGCCAGGCGCTCTCCAAGCAACGCCGGATCGGCCGCCGCAGCCAGCCGCAGCGGCGTTGCTCGCAGCGCGTCGCTCGCCTGCCACGCAGCAGGCAGCGGTGCAGACCGCAGCAGCTCTGTCAGCCGACGCTCGAACGCCGCCGCCACGCGTGCGCCCGTGCGGCGGTCGAAGCCTCGCAGCACCAGCGCATTCACATTCACCGACACAGCCGCTCCGCGCTGTGCCACCGACTCCCGCACCTGCACCGCCCCATCGTCGCGCCGCACTGCTTCAGCGCCGCGCTGCGCCGCCATCGCCCCATCGCGATGTCTCCCCCTCCACGCCGCACGCCGTTGGCCCCGGTTCATAGTCCGGCTCATATCCACGCTCCCGTCTCGGCCGTCGTCAGCGGGCGTTCGATCTTGGCGCACTCGCGGCGAGACGCAATCAACAGGTGCTCCATGCGCACCGGCTCCTGGCGATCCGCGGCAATGTAGGCCGCGTTCAGCGCAATGTTGCGGATGTTTCCGCCGGGCAGATTCAGCCGCGCCAGCTTGTCGAAGTCCAGACCCTCGCACGGCGTCTGCGCCGGGAACATCCGCTGCCAGATCGCGCGGCGCTGCTGCTGGTCTGGAAAGGGGAAGTTCACAAAGAAGCTGATGCGGCGCAGAAACGCCGCGTCCAGCGCGGCGCGCAGGTTGGTGGTCAGGATCGCCAGCCCGCGATACGACTCCACCCGCTGCAGCAGGTAGCTCACCTCGATGTTGGCATAGCGATCATGGCTGTCGCGCACCTCGCTGCGCTTGCCGAACAGCGCGTCGGCCTCGTCGAACAGCAGGATCGCACCCGTGTTCTCCGCCGCATCGAAGATCGTGCGCAGATTCTTCTCCG
>Ga0181516_10000948_pt1 | contig 23647 bp, 23 predicted proteins | sample PEATcosm2014_Bin_25_FD_121104 | JGI IMG/M metagenome (GOLD analysis project Ga0181516, IMG submission 121104) | Peatland microbial communities from MTU Mesocosm Facility, Houghton, MI, USA - PEATcosm2014_Bin01_10_metaG | ecosystem: Environmental > Terrestrial > Soil > Wetlands > Peat | place... | reverse complement strand
CACCCAAGTGCATCTGCCAAATGGCACCAGCAGCACCTTGAAGAACCTCGTGGCCGTGATCAAGTGAGGAGCCGACGCATGAAGCCGACATTGAAGAGCCTGATGCTGGCCGCTGGCTTGAGCGCGCTGGCCGTCAACCTGACCGCTGGCTCCAGCAGCCTGGGCGGGGCCTACGCCAGCGATGGCGAAGGGGCCAGGGCCCTGGGCATGGGCGGGGCCTTTGTGGCAGTGGCCGATGACGCCAACGCCAACTGGGCCAACCCGGCCGGCATGGCCTTCTTTGTCGACCACGCCCGCTACGCCAGCTTTACCCACAGCCTGCTCTACCAGGTGGACGGCCTGAGCCGAGATTACCTGGCCTATGCCCAGGCGGATGACGGCGGCTATGGCGCCTTGGGCGTGTCCTGGGACCGCTTCACCGCCGACCTGAGCCCTGAGACCTACACCGAGGACACCTTCGCCTACTCGGGCGCCAAGCGGCTGGGCAGCTCCCTGCCGGCCGCCGTGGGCTGGACCTTGAAGTACTTCCGCGTCAATTCGAGCCTGGCCGCCAGCAACGACAACCAGACCGTGGGCGATGGCAATGCCTCCGGCTTTGGCGCCGACTTGGGGCTCATGTTCAAGCCGGCGCCCAGCGTGGCCGTGGGCGTCATCGTGCAGAACCTGTATTCCTCGCTCGCCTGGGACACCCACACCTACGAATCCATCCCCACGGTGGCCAATGGCGGCGTGGCCTGGCATCTGAACGACCGCTCGGTCTTCGCGGCCCAGGTGAGCTTGGCCCAGGGCTCCAGCGGCTACGCCCTGCAGACCGCCAACGCCGGCGGCGAGGTCTGGATGTTCGACGGCAAGACCGAGCAGTGGGGCTTTGCCCGCAACATCGCCCTGCGCGCCGGCTACCAGCAGGCCGTGATCAACAGCGATGCCGGCCAGGTGGACGCCGGCGCCTCGCTCAAGGCCGAGACCTGGCAGCTGGATTACGCCTTCCAGTACATGCTCACCCAGAGCGGGCTGGGCAACACCCAGCGCTTGGGGATCAGCTTCACCTTCTAGCGCCCCCCCGGGCGCAAACCCCGGGCTTTAGCCCCGTTCCGCGAAGGCGGGACGGGGCTTTTTTGTGGCCGCGGCTCTGCGGCCTTTACGCCATCAAGGCCTTTTGCTAGGATGAACCCCTATGGACAGGATACTCATCGAAGGCGGAAAGCGGCTCAAGGGCGAGGTGGAGGTCTCAGGCAGCAAGAATGCCAGCCTCCCCATCATGGTGGCGGGCCTGCTGGCCAAGGGCCAATCCAAGCTCTATGGCGTGCCCAACCTGATGGACACCCGCACCATGGCGCGCGTCATCGCCGCGCTGGGGGCCCAGGCCGGCTTTGACGCCAAAGGGGCCATGACCATCGACCCCAAGGGCTTCTCGGGCTTTGAGGCGCCCTATGACCTGGTGCGCACCATGCGCGCCAGCATCTACGTGATGGGGCCGCTGCTGGCCCGCCTGGGCAGGGCCCGCGTGTCGCTGCCCGGCGGCTGCGCCATCGGCGCCCGGCCCATCGACCTGCACCTGCGCGCCTTTGAGGCCCTGGGCGCCAAGGTGGCGCTCAAGCACGGCTACGTGGAGGCCAGCGCCAAGAAGCTCAAGGGCGCACGCTTCGTGATGGACAAGCCCAGCGTGGGGGCCACCGCCAACCTGATGATGGCCGCCAGCCTGGCCCAGGGCACCACCCTCATCAACAACGCGGCCCAGGAGCCCGAGATCGTGGACCTGGCCGGCTTCATCAACCGCATGGGCGGCAAGGTCACTGGCGCGGGCAGCGACTGCATCGAGATCAAGGGCGTGGCCAGCCTCAGCGCCTGCGAGTACGCCGTCATCCCCGACCGCATCGAGGCCGGCACCCTGATGGTGGCCGCGGCCATCACCGGCGGCTCGGTGCTGGTGCGGCGCGCCCGGCTGGACCATATGGGCAGCTTCTTGGACAAGCTGCGCGCCCATGGCGTGCAGGTGAGCGAAGAGGATGGCGCGGCCCGCGTGCTGGCCGCGCCCAAGCCCAAGGCGGTCAACATCTGCACCATGCCCCACCCGGGCTTCCCCACCGACATGCAGGCCCAGTGGATGGCCCTGATGGCTGTGACCCCGGGCGCCGCGGTGCTCACCGAGACCATCTGGGAGAACCGCTTTTTGCACGTGCCCGAGCTGCAGCGGCTGGGCGCCGACATCGCGGTGCAGGGAAACAGCGCGGTGGTCAAGGGCGTGCGCAAGCTCTCCGGCGCCTCGGTGATGGCCAGCGACCTGCGCGCCAGCGCGGCCCTGGTGCTGGCCGGCCTGGCCGCCAAGGGGCGCACCGAGATCAACCGCATCTACCATCTTGACCGCGGCTACGAGCGCATGGAGGAGAAGCTGACCGCCCTGGGCGCGCGCATCCAGCGCGTGAAGGAGGGGGCATGAGGCCCAGGGCCCTGCTGCTGGGCGTTCTGCTGGCCCTGGCGCCCTGCGCCGCGCTCTCCTCGGCCGGCCGCAGCGCGGCGGGCGAGCAGATACGCCTGAGCGTGGGCAGCCACGGCCTGGCCCAGGTGATGCGCCTGCTGGCCTCGGCCGAGGGCAGCCTGGACATCGAGATGTACCACCTGACCGACCGCCGGGTGCTCAAGGCCCTGCTGGCCGCGGCCGGGCGCGGGGTGCGGGTGCGCATCATCCTGGACCCCTCGCAGCGCCGCAACCTCAAGGTGCCCGATGCCCTGGCGCATCCCGGGGTGGAGGTGCGCTGGATGGACACCGACGAGGGGCGCGGCGAGCTGCTGCACGCCAAGGCGGCGGTGGCGGACTGCAAGCGCCTGCTCATCGGCAGCGCCAATTGGACCCACACCGGGCTCTCGGTCTCGCATGAGGCCGGCCTGGTCATCGAGGACAGCGCCCTGGCCGCCGAGTTCGAGCGCGCCTTTGAGCAGGACTGGCAGCGCGCCCTGCTCCAGTGGCCCAGCCGCAGCCTCAAGGATGAGGAGCTCTTGAGCCTGCCGGATGCGGCCTCCTTCTATGACGACAAGCCCCGCATGCACGGACGCCGCAGCGGCGGGCAGGAGTGAGCATGCAGACATTGTTGATCAAAGACCAGGCCGCCCTTGAGCGGGCGGCCGCCCGCCTGGCCAAGCCGCCCCAGTTCAAGGCCGGCCAGGACGCCGAGGTGGCCCGCATCTTGGAGGCCGTGCGCCAGCGCGGCGACGAGGCCCTGCTGGGCTACGCCGCGCGCCTGGACGGCACCCGGCTCACGCCCAAGTCGCTGCGCCTGCCCCAGGCCGCGCTCATTGCGGCCCTGGCCCGGCTGGACCCGGAGCTGAAGCGGGCCCTCAAGGCCAGCATCGCCAGCATCACCGCCTTCCAGCGCCGGCTGCTGCCCAAGGGCTGGGAGGCGGGCCTACGGCCGGGCGTGCGCCTGGGCCAGCAGGTGCGCCCGCTCAAGCGGGTGGGCATCTGCGTGCCGGGCGGCGAGTCGCCGCTGGTCTCCACCGTGCTGATGAGCGCCATCCCCGCCCGCGTGGCCGGGGTGCGCGAGATCGTGGTGGTGACCCCCAACCGCCAGGGCAAGGGCATCAACCAGGGATTGCTGGCCGCTTGCGCGCTGGCCGGGGCCACCGAGGTCTACCAGGTGGGCGGGGCCCATGCCGTGGCGGCCCTGGCCTTCGGCACCAAGAGCATCCCCCGCGTGGACAAGATCGTGGGCCCGGGCAGCTCATGGGTGGCGGCCGCCCAGCGCCTGGTCTTCGGCACGGTGGGCATCGACATGGTGGCCGGGCCCAGCGAGATCATGGTCATCGCCGAGAGGGGCGCCGACCCGGCCTGGGTGGCGGCGGACCTGCTCTCGCAGGCCGAGCACGCGGGCGAGGAGTCGGCCGTGCTGGTGACCCCGGACGCGGGCCTGGCCCGCCAAGTGGTGCTGGCCTTGGAGGCCCAGGCGCGGGCTCTGCCGCGCCAGAGCGCCATCGCCAGCTCGCTCTCCCGCTTTGGCCTGGCCCTGGTGGTGCGCTCACTGGCCGATGCCGCGCTGCTGGCCGATGCCATGGCCCCTGAGCACCTGGAGCTGATGGTGCGCAAGCCGCGGGCCCTGGCCCGCCGCATCCGCAACGCGGGCGCCATCTTCATGGGCAGCACCACGCCCGAGCCGGTGGGCGACTATGTGGCGGGCCCCAGCCACGTGCTGCCCACGGGCGGCTGCGCCCGCTACGCCTCGGGCCTCTCGGTGGAGAATTTCGTGAAGAAGAGCTCGCTGCTCGAGTACTCGCCCGCCGCGCTCAAGCGCGAGGGCCCGTCCATCCGCCGCATGGCGCTGGCAGAGGGGCTCACCGCCCACGCCGCCAGCGTGGCGGCCCGGGGCTGCTAGCATGCCTGCCGCGAGCCTCCAGCTGCGGCCCGAGCTGGGCCAGGCCTTGGCTTATCATGCCGAGGAGGCGCCCGCCCGCATCCTGCTGGACGCCAAGGAGAACCCCTATGCCCCGCCGGCCCGCTTTTTGAAGAGGGCCGCCGCCTGCCTGGCCAAGGCCCGGCTCAACCGCTACCCGGACCCGCAGGCCAAGGCCCTGAAGGCGGCGGCGTCCAAGCATTATGGCCTGCCAGCCTCGCGCATGCTGGTGGGCAACGGCTCGGACGAGCTCTTGGGCCTGCTCTGCCAGGCCGCGGGCGGGCATGGCGCCAAGTGCCTGCTGCCCACGCCCACCTTCAGCATGTACCGCCTCTGCGCCAGGCTGCAGGGCCTCAAGGTGCTCGAGGAGCCGCTGGGCCCGGCCTGGGAGCTGACCGGGCGCTTCCTGGCCCGCGCCAAGCGCGAGCGGCCGGCCATCATCTTCCTGGCCTGGCCCAACAGCCCCACTGGCAACCTCTTCGACCCAGCCGCCATCCGCCAGCTGCTGGCCTTGCAGGGCACCCTGGTGGTGGTGGACGAGGCCTACGCCGAGTTCTGCGGCCAGAGCTTCAGGCCCCTGATCGCGCGCCATCCCAACCTGGCCGTCACCTCCACCTTTTCCAAGGCCTGGGGCCTGGCAGGGCTGAGGGTGGGGTTCCTCTTCGCGCAAGAGGGGCTGCTGGCGGAGGTCGAGAAGCTGCGCCTGCCCTACAACCTGGATGGCCTGGCCCTGGAGCTGGCGGCCCTGGCCCTGAGGAGCCCCGGCGATTTCGCCCCGCGCTGGCAGGCCGTGCTGGCCACGCGCCCCAGGCTGGAGCAGGGGCTGAAAGCCCTGCCCGGGGCCACGGTCTACCCCAGCCAGGCCAATTTCTTCATGCTGCGCCACCCCAAGGCCAAGGCCCTCAACCAGGCCCTGCTCAAGGCCGGCATCCGGGTGCGCACCCTCTTCGCCACCCCCGGCCTGGAGGACGCCCTGCAGGTGACGGTGGGCACGGACAAGGAAGTGGCGGCCCTCCTCAAGGCCGCCCGGCAGTTCCTCACAGGGAGGCCCAGGCCATGAGCCCGCGCAAGAGCACCGGCAAGCGCAAGACCCGCGAGACCGACATCCGCCTGAGCCTGGAGCTGGATGGCAAGGGAGCCACGCGCCTCAAGACCGGCCTGCCCTTCCTCGAGCACATGCTGGACGTGATGGCGCGCCAGGCCTGCTTTGACCTGGCGGTGGATGCCAAGGGCGACCTGGCCGTGGATGACCACCACCTGGTGGAGGACCTGGGGCTGGCCCTGGGCCAGGCGCTGGCCGAGGCCCTGGGCGACAAGGCCGGCATCCGCCGCTATGGCTGGGCCGCCGCGCCCCTGGACGAGGCCCTGGTCTTCGCCAGCCTGGACTGCTCGGGCCGGCCCTACCTGGCCTACGGCATCGGGCTGCCCGCCAGGCGCATCAAGGGCTTTGACGCCCAGCTGCTGGAGGAGTTCTTGCGCGCCTTCTGCGACCGCGCGCGCCTCACCCTGCACCTGGAGCAGCGCGCCGGCAAGAACAGCCACCACATCCTGGAGGCCGCTTTCAAGGCCCTGGGCCTGGCCCTGCGCCAGGCCTGCGAGAAGGACCCGCGCCGCGCCGGCAGCGTGGCCAGCACCAAGGGCACGCTCATCAAGTGAAGGGGACCATGAGCCCAGCCAAGCAGCATCTCGCCATCATCGACTACGGCCGCGGCAACCTGCGCAGCGTGGCCAAGGCCTTTGAGACCGTGGGGGCCAAGGTGCTGGTCACGCCCAAGGCCTCGGACCTGAAGGCCGCCGCGGGCCTGGTGCTGCCCGGGGTGGGCGCCTTTGGCGACGCCATGCAGGCCCTGCGCAAGGCCAAGCTGGACCGGGCCATCCTGGAGCAGGTGGCCGCCGGCAAGCCTTTGCTCGGCGTGTGCCTGGGCATGCAGGTGCTCTTCAGCCTGGGGCTGGAATACGGCCGCCATGCCGGGCTGGGGCTCTTCAGCGGCACGGTGCGCAAGTTTCCCGCGGGCGCCAAGGTGCCCCACATGGGCTGGAACCGCGTGGAGCTGAACAAGGATTGCCCGCTCTTCAAGGGCATCGCCAGCGGCGAGCGCTTCTACTTTGTGCACAGCTACTACGCCCAGCCCAAGGACCCTGACTTCGTGGCCGGGCGCACGGATTACGCCGGGCTCAGCTTCTGCTCGGCGGTCTGGGCCGGGCGGGTCTTCGCCACCCAGTTCCATCCCGAGAAGAGCCAGGCAGCGGGGCTCAAGGTCTACAAGAACTACTGGTCCTTCGTGAAGGGGAACAAGCCATGATCGTGATCCCAGCCATCGACCTGCGCGGCGGCCGCTGCGTCCGCCTCATCCAAGGGGATGTGCGCGATGAGACCGTGTACTCCAGCGAGCCGGTGGGCGTGGCCAAGCTGTGGAAGCTGAAGGGCGCCAAGCTCATCCATGTGGTGGACCTGGACGGGGCCATCACCGGGAATGCCAAGAACCTGAAGCACGTCTATGAGATAGTGCGCTCGGTGAACGTGAACGTGCAGTTCGGCGGCGGCGTGCGCGACCTGGAGACCTTGAAGGCAGTGCTCGACCACGGCGTCAAGCGCGTCATCCTGGGAACCTCGGCGGCCCAGGACCGCAAGTTCCTGGAGAAGGCCATCGAGAAGTACGGCAAGCAGGTGGTGGTGGGCATCGATGCCCGCGACGGCAAGGTGGCGGTGAAGGGCTGGAAGGAGACCAGCAAGGCCCTGGCCGTGGACCTGGCGCGCGAGATGGAGGCCCTGGGGGTCAAGAACATCATCTTCACCGACATCCGCAAGGACGGCATGCTGACCGGGCCCAACTTCAAGCAGATCAAGGAGCTGGCCCGCGCCATCCAGGTGCCGGTGATCGCCTCGGGCGGGGTGGGCAGCCTCAAGGACATCCGCCACCTGCGCGACCTGGAGCCCTACGGCGTGGAGGCGGCCATCGTGGGCAAGGCCCTCTACACCGGCAAGGTGGACCTCAAGGAGGCCATCGCGGTGGCCAGCGGCGCGCGCGATGTGCCCGCCAAGCGGCCCAAGCGCATGCCCAAGAAGAAGGCCTGAGATGCTGGCCAAGCGCATCATCCCCTGCCTGGACGTGAAGGACGGCCGGGTGGTCAAGGGCGTCAAGTTCGTGGACCTGAAGGATGCCGGCGACCCGGTGGAGGCCGCGCGCGCCTATGACCGCGCCGGGGCCGACGAGCTGGTCTTTTTGGACATCACCGCCAGCCATGAGCGGCGGGGCATCTTGCTGGATGTGGTGCGCCGCACCGCCGAGGCCTGCTTCATGCCGCTGACCGTGGGCGGCGGGGTGCGCGCGGTCTCCGACATCCGCGAGCTGCTGCGGAGCGGGGCCGACAAGGTGAGCATCAACAGCGCGGCGGTCAAGGACCCGCTGCTGCTCAAGCAGGGCGCCCGCGCCTTTGGCGCCCAGTGCATGGTGCTGGCCATCGACGCCAAGCGCCGCAAGCAAGGCCGCGGCTGGGAGGTCTATGTGCACGGCGGCCGGGTGGCCACCGGGCTGGACGCCGTGGCCTGGGCCCGGCGCGGGGTGCGGCTGGGCGCGGGCGAGATCCTGCTCACCAGCATGGACGCCGATGGCACCCAGGCCGGCTACGACCTGGGGCTGACCCGCGCGGTGAGCGAGGCGGTGCCGGTGCCGGTCATCGCCTCGGGCGGCGCCGGAAACCTGGGCCACCTGGTGGACGTCCTCAAGAAAGGGAAGGCGGACGCCGTGCTGGCGGCCAGCATCTTCCATTACCAGAAGTACAGCATCCCCCAGGCCAAGCGCTACCTGGCTCGGCATGGGGTGGAAGCGCGGCTCTAAACCATCCCCCCACCCTCGCGAGGAACGACCATGGAATGGATAGCGAAGCTCAAATACGATGCCAATGGGCTCATCCCCGCCATCGTCCAGGACTACAAGGACAACACCGTGCTGATGGTGGCCTGGATGAACAAGGACTCCGTGGCCGACACCGTCAAGACCGGCAAGGCCCACTTCTGGAGCCGCTCGCGCAAGAAGTACTGGATGAAGGGCGAGGAGAGCGGCAATGTGCAGAATGTGAAGGACATCTACTACGATTGCGACGCGGACGTGCTGCTCATCAAGGCCGAGCAGGTGGGCGGCGCGGCCTGCCACACCGGCCACCGCAGCTGCTTCTACATCCATATCGTCGACGGCCAGCCCAAGGAAGAGGGCGAGCTGGTCTTCGACCCCGCCAAGGTCTACAAGAAGTAGGCTGGCGCTGGAGGCTCAGTGATCACTCCCGACCTCAAGACTTTCCGCAGCCTGGCCCGCCAGGGCACGCATGTGCCCCTGGCGCTGGAGCTGTTGGCTGACCTGGAGACCCCGGTGTCGGCGCTGCTCAAGCTCACCCGCGGCTTCAAGGAGCAGCGCTGCTTCCTCTTTGAGAGCGTGGAGGGCGGCGAGCGCGTGGGCCGCTACAGCTACCTGGGCAGCGGGGGCTTTGAGGCCCTGGCCACCCGCGACAGCGACCCGCTGCCCAAGCTCAAAGCGCGGATGGCGGGCTACAAGCCGGTGCAGGTCCCCGGCCTGCCGCCCTTCTGGGGCGGCGCGGTGGGGTACCTGGGCTATGACGCGGTGCGGCACATGGAGCCGGTGGCAAGCCATAACCCCGACCCCCTGGGCTTTCCGGAGAGCCTGCACTTTCTGGCTGACGCGGTGGTGGCCTTTGACCACGTGAAGCACGGCATGACCCTGACCTGCCTGGCGGATGCGCGCGACAAGCGGCCGGCGGCCCTGGGCCGAGCCTATGCGCGCGCCGAGCGCCGGCTCAAGGGCATGCTCCGGCTGCTGCAGGGCCCCCTGCCCAAGCTGCCCCGCCCGCGCGCGGGCAAGCCCCAGCCCTGGTCCTGCAACGTGGACAAGCCCGCCTACCTCAAGTGGGTGGCGCGCGGCATGGAATACATCAAGGCGGGCGACATCTTCCAGATCCAGGTCGGGCGCCGCCTGAGCAAGCGCACGGTGGTGCATCCCTTCAGCATCTACCGCGAGCTGCGCGGGCTGAACCCCTCCCCCTACATGTTCTACCTGCAGGACGGCCAGCGCGAGCTGATCGGCGCCTCGCCGGAGATATTGGTCACCCTGCAGGGCGAGACGGTCTGCATCCGCCCCATCGCCGGCACGCGGCGCCGCGGCCGCGATGAGGAGCATGACCTGGCCATGGAGCGCGAGCTGAAGGCCGACCCCAAGGAGCGCGCCGAGCACATCATGCTGGTGGACCTGGCCCGCAACGACGTGGGCCGCGTCTGCCGGCCCGGCACGGTCAAGGTGGGCGAGCTGATGGTCATCGAGCGCTACAGCCACGTGCTGCACCTGGTCTCGGACGTGAAGGGCCGCCTGAACCCCGGCCTGGATGCCTTTGACGTGCTGAAGGCCAGCTTCCCGGCCGGCACGGTGACCGGCAGCCCCAAGATCCGCTCCATGCAGATCATCGACGAGCTGGAGAACATCAAGCGCGGCCCCTACGGCGGCTCGGTGGGCCTGATCGGCTTCAACGGCGACCTGATGGAGGCCCTGACCATCCGCACCCTGATGATGGACGGGCAGACCGTGCACGCCCAGGCCTCGGCCGGCATCGTGGCCGACAGCCAGCCCGAGCTGGAGTACCTGGAGACCGAGAACAAGCTCAAGGGCTCGATGGCGGCGGTGGAGCGCGCGGAAGGGAGGGGCCGGCCATGATCCTGATGATCGACAACTACGACAGCTTCACCTACAACCTGGTGCAGTACCTGATGGAGCTGGGCCAGCAGGTGGAGGTGGTGCGCAATGACAAGGCCAGCGTGCTTGAGCTGGCGGCCATGAAGCCCCAGGCCCTGGTGGTCTCGCCCGGCCCCTGCACCCCGGATGAGGCCGGCGTCAGCATGCAGGCCATCGCCCACTTCGCGGGCAAGATCCCGGTGCTGGGGGTCTGCCTGGGGCATCAGGCGCTGGGCCAGGTGTTTGGGGGCCAGGTGGTGCGCGCGGGCCGCCTCATGCACGGCAAGACCTCCCTCATCCATCACGATGGCCGCGGCCTCTACCGGGGCTTGCCCATGCCCTTTGAGGCCACCCGCTACCACAGCCTGCTGGTCAAGCGCGAGAGCCTGCCGCCCTCGCTGGAGGTCTCGGCCTGGACCGAGGAGGGCGAGATCATGGGCTTGCGCCACCGCGTGCTGCCCGATGTGGAGGGCGTTCAGTACCACCCGGAGTCCATCCTCACCACCTCGGGCAAGGATCTGCTGGCCAACTTCATCTCCTGGCAGCAGCTCAAGCGCCCGGCCCGGGCCCGCCATGCGCGCGCTTAGGCCGCTGCTGGCGCTGGCCCTGCTGCTGGGCATGGCCCTGGCAGCCAGCGCCGCGGTGCAGCCCCCCGATGCCCCCCAGGGCTTGAGCGTGTCTTTCCGCTTCGCCGGCGCCGGCTCCAAGCCCAGCCTGGACCTGGGCTGGGAGCCCTCCTTCCCCCGCTCCTACCTGCTGCTGGGCTACCGCATCATCCGGCGCGAGGGCGGCATCAGCGGCACGGCCACCACCCTGGGCTCCACGGACCGCGGCCCCTGGCAGGACACGCATTACAGCGACAGCGAGGCGCTGGACATGGGCAAGGCCTACGCCTACCAGGTGCAGGCCATTGATGCCAAGGGCAACAGCTCGGCCATGAGCGCGCCCTGCGCCTTTGACCTGGCCACCGTGCCCAGCGAGCTGGTGGCGCCCCTGCCGCCCCAGGGCCTCACCGCCCGCGCCGGCCGCAGCAGCCTCCGCCTGGCCTGGCAGCCTTCCGCCGGGAGGGCCTCCGCGCTCTCCGACTACCTGGTCTTCCGCGCCACCGGCGCCGCCGTGCCCCCCCAGCTCACCCGCCCGCTCACCATCACCGCCGCCCTTGAGGTGGATGACACCCCGCCGGCCCAGGCCCAGCCCTACACCTACGTGGTCTGCGCCCGCGACATCCAGGGACGCGTCTCCGGCGCCTCGCTCACCCTCACCACCGGCGCCACCGGCACCCTGCCCCCGGCGCCGCCCAGCAAGCTCACGGCCCAGGCCGGCGAGATCCGCGTGGACTTGAGCTGGCAGGCGGCTGTGCCCGGCACCGCCCCGGTGTCGGCCTACCTGCTCACCCGCTATGCCCCGGATGCCAAGCCCCATCAGTTCCTGCCCATCCCGGTCTCGGTCTCCAAGACCAGCTACAGCTTCGGCGACGGCGACCTGGATGCCAAGGTGCTCTACCGCTATTCCGTGCGCACCCAAGACCTGGAGGGCAACACCTCGGAGGCCGTGTATGTGGCGGCCTTCACCCTGCCCGAGCGCCTGGACAAGTCCAACGTCATCCTCATGCCCACCGCCTATTCCAGCGACCAGGAGCAGGACCTGGGCGCCAACCTGAACGTGGCCTTCTCCTACTTCATCGGCGCGCTCTATGAATCCTATGATGACCCGGTCAGCGAGCGCACCAAGGTCAACTTCTTCCAGCCCGTGCGCATCGGCACCTTCAGCATCGACGTGAAGGACTGCTTCTACCCTGACCACGCCCTGCTGCCCGGCCTGGCCGCCGGCTACTACACCATGGCGCTCATCAACACCAGCCAGCCCGCCTCGGGCTCGGCCCAGCAGGCCGGCGTCAGCTCCTCGGGCAACAGCCAGACCTTTGACACCATGGGCGCGGCCTATCTGGTGGGCAGCAAGCGCCTGGGAGACTGGGCCACCCTGCATGCCGGCGCCATGCTGGGCAACCTGGCCAACGATGTCACGGATGTCGCGCCCCAGGCCTGGGGCCCCACCCTGCGCCACATGCTGCCCGGCGACAACATCCCCGACCTCTTCCCCCAGCTCATCGACAGCGGGCTGAATGTCTCAGGCACCGCCTCGGCCACCACGCCCTACCTGGGCTATGTGGGCTTCCAGGCGCCCTTTGCCCTGCCGCTGGGCTTCGCCACCTGGCGCTCCGCCGTGCGCGCCGAGTTCATCACCCCCATCCCTGACGGCAAGGAGGCCTGGCTGCCCTGGATGGTGAACGTGCATTTCGACCACCTGCCGCTGTTCGGCTTTGAGTTCTCCTATTTCCACTTCTACCAGGGCTACCAGATCTTGGCCTTCTACCATTTCCACGACCTGAACTGGACCTTCTAGAGCCATGCATGCCGCCTTTGTGGTCGCAGACGACCTGACCGGGGCCAATGATTGCGCGGGCCGGCTGGCGCAGGCAGGGCTTACGGCCCGCGTGATGCTGTCTGGCCTGCCGCCCGAGGGCCCCTGGCCCCAGGCCCTGCTGCTCAACATCCAGAGCCGAGGCTTGGCGCCCCAAGCGGCCCTGGCCGCATCCCGCCAGGCCTGGCTGCGCTTGGGCGCGGCCCAGGCCCGCTTGCGCTACGCCAAGCTCGACTCCACGCTGCGCGGCAACCTGGCCGCCGAGGTGGAGGGCATGCTGGCCGGCACCGGCGCTGGCGAGGTGGCCTTTGTGCCCGCCTACCCTGCGCAAGGCCGCAGCATCCGCAAGGCAGAGCTCTGGGTGCATGGGAAGCGCTTGGACCAGAGCGAGTATGCGCGCGACCCCCTCAACCCGGCGCGCTGCCACCGCGTGGACAGGCTCTTTCCAGGCCTGGCCACGGCCCATGTCAGCTTGGCCGCGGTCAAAGCCGGGCCAGCGGCCCTCAAGGCCCGCCTGCTCAGCCTGCGCCGGGCCTGGCCCAGGCCCCGCGTCATCACCTTTGACTGCGCGAGCGACCGGCATCTGGCGATCATCGCCCAGGCCACCCTGCGGGCCGGCTTCACGGCCTGGGCCGGGGCCTCGGGCCTGCTGGCCGCCCTGGCCCGCGAGATCAAGGCGCCCGGCGCACGGGCCAAGGCCCTGCCAGAGCTGCCGCCTCGCCTGCTGGTGCTGGCGGGCACCTTGAGCGCCACCACGCGCGCCATGGTGGAGCGCGCGGAGGCCGGCCTGGGCTGGGGCCGCGGGCATCTCTTGCCATCAGACCTGCTCTCGCAAGAGCCGGACCCGGGCTTGCTGAAGGCCGCCGGCCTGGGCCTGCGCCGGCAGGGCGCCTTCATGGCCTTGAGCGCCGCTGAGCGCGAGTCCGTGCCCGCCTTCATCAAGCTGGGCCGGCGCCAGGGCTTGAGCGGGCCCGAGGCCGCCCGGGCCGCCATGCAGGCCATGGCGCGGCTGGGCGCCGGCTTGGCCGGCATCCCCCATGTGGCCCTGCTCACGGGCGGGGCCACGGCCGAGGCCTACCTGGCCGGGCGGGGCATCGCGAGCCTGGAGGTGCTGGCTGAGCTGGCGCCCGGCCTCCCCTTGGCGCGGGGCGTGGACCGCCGCGGCCGCGGCCAATGGCTCTTGAGCAAGCCCGGCGGCTTCGGGCAGGAGGGGCTCCTGATGGACCTGGCAAAGAGGCTCAAGACAGGGGGCGCGGCATGGCGGGCTTGACCTGCGGCAAGTGCCAGGCGCCCATGGCCCTGGCCGATGAGAGCTGCCTGGCCTGCGGGGCCCCGGCTGACAAGGGCCAGCAGGCCCTGGCCTGGCTGGAGCTTGGCCGCGGCCTGGAGCGCGGGGCTCAGCGCTCCAGCGACCCGGGCAAGGCCGCGGCCGAGGCCTTTGCCAAGGCGGTGGCCTTGGACCCGGCGCTGGACGCCGCCCACAACCTGCTCATCGCCAACCTCTGCCGCCGCGGCCAAGGGCTGGAGGCGGTGGCGCTCTACAAGGCCCTGGCGGCCGCCGAGCCCGAGCAGCCCCGCTGGCAGTCCTACCTGAAGACCGCCCGGCTGGGCGCTGAGTTCCAAGCCAACCCCGTGAAGGTGGCCATCCCCGAGGTGAGGATCAAGAAGGGCCTGCTGGGCCGCGGCATCGACTGGCTGCTGGCCCCCACGGCGCTCAATCTGGGCCTGGCCGGGGTGAGCGTGGTGCTGCCCCTGGGCCTGGGCATCTACCTCTTCTTTCAGCCGCAGGCCCCGTCTGCCGCGGCTCCGGCCGGCCCGCTCGACCCAGGGGCGATGCTGGGCCAGGTGGCTGCCGGCGCGGCCGAGCCCTGGCCCTGGCTCTTCTCGGCCCTGGCCAGCGGCGTGTGGCTGGCCCTGCTCTGGCTCAGGCGGCCCAAGCGATGAGCGCCGAGCGCGCCTATCTGCTGTCCGCGGTCTTCCCCCCGCGGGGGGAGGCCGAGGCCCTGGCCTCGCTGGCTGAGCTGGCGCGGCTGGCCGAGTCGGCTGGCGCCCTTGTGGCGGGCCAGGCCCTGCAGTTCCGCCGCGCCCCGGACCCGGCCCTGTACCTGGGCTCGGGCAAGGCCCGCGAATTGAAGGCGGCCCTGGCCGCGGCGGGCGCCAGCCTGGCGCTGGTGGATGACGAGCTGAAGCCCTCGCAGGCCCGCAACCTGGAGCGGGAGCTGGGTGCCCGCGTGGTGGACCGCACCCAGCTGATCCTCGACATCTTCGCCCAGCGCGCGCGCACGCGGGAGGGCAAGCTGCAGGTGGAGCTGGCCCAGCTGGAGTACCTGCTGCCGCGCCTGGTGGGCAGCTCCGAGGCCCTCTCGCGGCTGGGCGGCGGCATCGGCACCCGCGGCCCGGGCGAGACCAAGCTGGAGGCCGACCGCCGCCGCCTGCGCGACCGCATCGTGCAGCTGAAGCTCGAGATCGCCGAGGTGGCCCGCACCCGCGGCCTGCACCGCGCCGCGCGCCGCAGCCGCCAGGCCGTGAGCATCTCGCTGGTGGGCTACACCAACGCCGGCAAGAGCTCGCTCTTCAATGCCCTCACCGGGGCCGGGGTGCTGGTGCAGGACCGGCTCTTTGCCACGCTGGACCCCACCACCCGGCCCCTGCCCGGCTCGTCCGCCGGCCGCCCGGTTCTGCTCTCAGACACGGTGGGCTTCGTGCGCCGCCTGCCCCATGCGCTGGTGGCGGCCTTTAGGGCCACGCTGGAGGAGGTGGCCGGCGCCGACCTGCTGCTGCACGTGGCCGATGCCGCCAGCCCCGAGCTGGCGTCCCAGGTGGCCACGGTGGAGCAGGTGCTGATGGATGTGCAGGCCGAGCTGGGCGTGGAGCCGCGGCCCGTGCTGCTGGCGCTCAACAAGGCCGACCTCTTGAGCGGGGCCAAGCAGCGCCGGCTGCTCAAGGAGCGGCCCGGGGCCCTGCTGGTGTCGGCCCGCGAGGGCCTGGGCCTGCCTGGGCTGGCCCAGGCGCTGGCGGCCCGCGCCGCCGGGGGCGGGCGCGAGGCCTGGCTCAGCCTGCCGGCCAGCCAGGCCTGGCTCTTGGAGAAGCATTTTGACAGCCTGCAGGTGCGTCGCCGGGCCTGGTCCGGCGGCATGCTGAAGGCCGAGGTCCTGCTGCTGCAGGAAGTGCCCGATCTGGAGCCTTACATGGCCAAGGCCCCGCGGGACAGGAGGCGCTGATGGAGCTCTTGAAGGTGGGCGTGGTGGGGGTGGGCAACCTGGGCCAGCACCATGCGCGGGTGTATTCCCAGCTGCCCGGCGTCAAGCTGGTGGGCGTGGCCGACCGCGATGCCGAGCGGGCGCGCGAGGTGGCGCGCAAGGTGGGCTGCGACCATTTCAGCGACCCCGAAGAGCTTCTGCACCTGGTCAAGGCCGCCAGCATCGTGGTGCCCACGGCCGGGCACTTCGCCCTGGCCGAGCGCTGCCTCAAGGCCGGCATCGCCTGCCTGCTGGAGAAGCCCATGACCGAGACCCTGGAGCAGGCCGACGCCCTGCTGGCCCTGGCAGAGCAATCGGGCGTGGCCCTGCAGGTGGGGCACATCGAGCGCTTCAACCCCGCCATCCAGGCGGTGGGCAAGCTCAAGGGCAAGCCCCTCTTCATCGAGGGCCACCGCCTGGGCCCCTACAGCCCGCGCGGCACCGCCACCGGCGTGGTGCTCGAGCTGATGATCCATGACCTGGACCTGGTGCTGGACATGGTGGGCGAGCCGCTGGAGAGCGTGGAGGCCCTGGGCGTGCCCATCCTCTCCAAGACCGAGGACATCGCCAACGTGCGCCTGCGCTTCAAGGGCGGCTGCGTGGCCAACCTGACCGCCAGCCGGGTCACCACCGAGAAGCAGCGCAAGATCCGCATCTTCACCCGCGAGGCCTACCTCTCCATCGATTTCCTGGCCAAGACGGTCAAGGTCTACCGGCTCAAGGAGGGCGCCGACCCCAGCCAGGCCGGCAGCCTGATCGGGCTCACCAAGATGGTGGCCATCGAGCGCCTGGCGATCCGCGATGAGGAGCAGCTGAAGCTGGAGCTGGCCAGCTTTGTGGAGGCCGTGCGCGAGGGCAAGCAGCCCCTGGTCTCGGGCCGCGAGGGCCGCGCCGCCCTGGCCCTGGGCCTTGAGGTGGAGTCGCAGATCCGCAAGGCCATCCACGAAAGGCTGGGATGAGCCAGGCCGGCCCCAAGATCCTCTTCTTGGCCGGCGAGGCCTCCGGCGACCACCATGCCGCCGCGCTGATCCGCGAGCTCAAGCGCCGCTCGCCCCGGGCGCTGTGCTTCGGCCTGGGCGGCCCGGCCATGGCCGCCGCGGGCCTGCGCCTGGACTATGACCTGGCCAGCCATTCGGTGATCGGCTTCGTGGAGGTGCTGAAGCACCTGCCGGCCCTGCGGCGGGCCGAGGCCCTGGCCCTGGGCCTGCTCGAGCGCGAGCGGCCGGATCTGGTGCTGAGCGTGGACTACCCGGGCTTCAACCTGCGCTTCGCCGAGAAGGCCCACGCCCGCGGCTTCAAGACCTGCCACTACATCAGCCCCCAGGTCTGGGCCTGGAAGGCCGGCCGGCCGCGCAAGATGGCGGCCTACCTGGACAAGGTGCTGGTGACCTTCCCCTTTGAGAAGCCCCTCTATGACGCGGTGGGCCTGCCCGCCGCCTTTGTGGGCAATCCCCTGATGGACGCGGTGCGGCCCAAGGCCCTGCCCGCCCAGGTGCGCAAGAGCCGGGGCTGGGGGCGCGGGCCCCTGGTGGGCCTGCTGCCCGGCTCGCGGCCGCAGGAGGTGGCCTCCTTGCTGCCGCCCATGCTGGCCACCGCGGCCCTGCTGGCCCAGGCCCGGCCCGGCCTGCGCTTCCTGCTCTTCAAGGCGCCCAACCTGGGGCCCGGGCATTTCTCGCCCCATCTGGAGAGGCTCAAGGGCCTGCCGGTGGAGCTGGTGGAGGCCAAGGCCGGCGAGGACCCTTACGCCCTGCGGCGCTGCTGCCAGCTGGCCCTGGTGGCCTCGGGCACCGCCACGCTGGAGACCGCCATCCTGGGCGTGCCCATGCTCATCCTCTACCGCATCAACCCGCTCACCTACCAGATCGGCAAGCGGCTCATCAAGCTGCCCTACATCGGCCTGGCCAACGTGGTGGCGGGCCGCAAGGTGGCGCCTGAGTTCATCCAGGGAGGCCTGCAGCCGCCGGCCATGGCCCGCGAGGCCCTGGCCCTGCTGGACGACCCAGGCCCCCAGCGCCGCGCCATGGCCCAGGCCGTGAAGACCCTGGGCGGCCCTGGCGCCGCGCGCCGCGCCGCGCAAGAGGCGCTGGCCCTGGCGGGCGCGTGAGGCCGGCCTGGCTGGCCCTGGCCGCGGCCCTGCTGCTGGCGGGCCGCCTGCCTGGCGCCTCGGCGCAGGCCTGGGCCCTGGGCTGCCAGCCCCAGGCCACGGTGCCCTATTTTGAGATGGACCCCGAGCTCTCCACGGCCTGGGCTGCTGGCCCGGCTGGGCCTGGCTGGCGCGGCGGGCTCAATCTGCGCGCGGGCTTGAGCGATGCCCTGGAGGCGGGCCTGAGCCTGGCCCAGGGGCCCAGCCTTGGCGCTGGCGCCTCTGCCAAGGCCGCGCTGGCGCCTGAGGGCCGCCTGCCCGTGGACCCTGGCCTGATGGCGGAGGCCGACTGGGCCCAAGGGCCCGGCTTCTTGGGCGATGCTGGCTTGGTGCTGGGCAAGAGCCTGGGCCAGTCCGATGCTGACGCCAACCTGCTGTGGGCGGGCGCCTCGCGCTGGGACCTGCGCCTGGGCCTGCGCAGCCCCTATGTGGTGACCTGCCTGCGCCTGGGCGCCGAGGCCCGCGCGCTGCTTATGCCCCGGGGCACGGCCTGGCAATGGGCCCCGCAGGCTTGGCTGGACCTGCCCGGCGACATCAGCTTGAGCCTGGCCGCCCCCATCCCGGCCGATGGCCGGGCCGATTGGGGCCTGCGCCTGGCCCTGTCCGTGGAGCTCTTCCCCAACCCTTGAGCGATGCCCATGTCTTGGCCCACCTATGCCTACAACCTGCTCTTGCACCTGGCCCTGCTGCTGCTGTGGCCCTTCTTGCTCATCGCGGCGCTCTTGAGCCCCAAGCTGAGGCCCGGCCTGCCGCAGCGCCTGGGCTTTCTGCCCCTGCGCTACCGCCGCCAGGCCTGGGTGGGCGAGGGCTGCATCTGGCTGCACGCCGCCAGCCTGGGCGAGGTGAACGCGCTGCTGCCGGTGGCGGCCCTGATGGCCCAGAGCCTGCCGCGCGAGCCCTTCATCTTCACCTGCACCACCCAGGCCGGCCTGGCGCGCGCCTGGGCCGGCTTTCCCCAGGCCCGCGCCCACCTGCTGCTGCCCCTGGACCTGCCCTGGATGCTCGACCCCCTGATCCGGCGCTATCAGCCCCGGCTCTGCATCATCGCCGAGACCGAGCTGTGGCCCAACTTCATCCGCCTGCTCAAGCGCCGGCGCTGCCGGGTGATGGTGGCCAACGGCCGGCTGACCCAGAAGAGCCTTGACGGCTACAACCGCTTCCGCCCCCTCTTCCATGAGATGGTGCTGCACGTGGACTGCTGGGCCATGCAGTCGCCAGAGGATGCCCAGCGCATCAAGCTGCTGGGCGCCAACCCCCTCAAGGTGGTGGTGGCCGGCAACACCAAGTATGACGCCGCCTCGGCCCAGCCGGCCGGCGACCCGGCGGCGCTGAAGGCCCAGCTGGGCTTTGGCGCGCGGCGGAGGGTGCTGGTGGCGGGCAGCACGCGGCCCGGCGAGGAGGCTGGCATCTTGGCTGCTTATGCCGCCCTGCAGGCCCAGGGCAGGGAATGGGCGCTGCTGCTGGCCCCGCGGCACCTGGAGCGCCTGGACGAGGTGCTGGGCCTGGTGCAGGCATCGGGGCTTTCCTGGCGCCGGCGGAGCTCTCCCGTGGAGGGGCCGGCGGCGGACGTGGTGGTGCTGGACACCCTGGGCGAGCTGGCCGGCTTCTATGCCTGCGCCGAGCTGGCGCTGGTGGGCGGCAGCTTCGCCGACTGGGGCGGCCAGAACCCGCTGGAGCCCGCGGCCCTGGGCCTGCCCCTGGTCTTTGGGCCCAGCATGCGCCACTTCCGCGACATCGCCGCTGACCTGCTGGCCGCCGGCGCCGCGCGCCAGGCCAGCCTGGACGCGCTGCCGGGCGAGCTCATGAGCCTGGCCGCCCAGCCCAAGCAGCTCAAGGCCATGGGCCAGGCCGGCAGGGCGCTGGTGGCGGCCAAGGCCGGCGCCGCGCGCCGCAACGCCGAGATGGCGCTCAAGCTCTACACCATCGACCATTTCCAGAACCGCGAGCGGCACTGGCGGGAGGACGCCGCCTACCCCGCCCTGAAGGCCCAGGAGTTCGGGGTCATCCACGAGCGCAACGATGCTTGAGCAGGCCTGGCGCGAGGGCAGGCTGCCGCGGCCCCTGCTGGCCGGGGCCGCGGCGGTGTACGGGCTCTTGGCCCGGCTGGACCGCCTGCGGCAGGGCTTGCGGCCCGCGCGCCAGCTGCCGGTGCCGGTGGTCTCGGTGGGCAACCTGGCCGTGGGCGGCACGGGCAAGACCCCGCTGGCAGCCTGGGTGGCATCCTATTACGCCAAGAAAGGCCTGCGCGTGGCGATGCTGACCCGGGGCTATGGCCGCCAGAGCCGCCGCGCGCCCGTGGCCTATGCCCCGCACCTGGGCCTGCTGCCTGGCCTGGATGAGACCGGGGATGAGGCCCGCGTGCTGGCCCGCCTGGCCCCGGGCGTGGCCGTGGTGGTGGACCCGGACCGCTTCCGCGGGGGCTCGTTCGCCATCCATCAGCTCAAGGCCCAGGTGCTGGTGCTGGATGACGGCTTCCAGCGCCGCCACAGCCTGCGCCGCGACCTGGACCTGCTGGCCGCGCAAGGCTCGGACCCCTCGGCCGGGGGCGCCCTGCTGCCCCTGGGCCGCTTGCGCGAGCCCTTGAGCCAGGCTGCCTTGGCCTCCGCCCTGGTGCTGAGCCTGGCCCCCGGGGCCGAGCCAGCCCCGCTGCCGAAGGAGCTCGCGGCCCTGCCCTGCTTCACGGCCCGCGTGAAGCCCCTCTGCCTGCGCGGGCTGGATGGCCGGGCGCGGCCGCTGAAGTGGCTCAAGGCAAGGCCCATCGCCGCCTTCTGCGGCCTGGCCTCGCCGGAGCGCTTTTGGGGCAGCCTGCAGGCCCTGGGCGCGCGCCTGGCCCTGCGCCAGGCCCTGCCCGACCATGGCGGCTTGGATGCCGCCAGCCTGCGGGCCCTGGCCCTGCGCGCGCAACAGGCCGGCGCCCAGGCCCTGGTCTGCACGCTGAAGGACGCGGTCAAGCTCTCGGAGGGGCCGCCTGGCCTGCCCCTGCTGGCTTTGGAGACCGGCGTGGAGATGGCTCCCCGCCGCAAGATGGCGGCGCTGCTGGACGCGGCGCTGGGCCGAGGATGAGCTTTTGAGGATGGACATGTCAGAGCATAAGCTGCGAAATATCCGCTACTATCTTGAGTACCTCATCGTGCTGGTGGGGGCCGTGGGCATGCGCGTGCTCAACGAGCGCCAGACCCTGGCCCTGGGGCGCTTTTTGGGCTCCGCGGCCTGGCGCCTGGGCGTCACCCGGCGGCTCACGCGGGCCAACCTGGCCGCCGCCTTCCCTGACAAGCCGGCCGCTGAGCTGGAGCGCCTTGGCCGGCAGGCCCTGCAGAGCGCGGCCGTCACCTTCTTGGAGCTGGCCCGCATGCCGCTCTTGGACCCCCGCGACCTGCAGGCGGATGTGGAGTTCGAGAACCTGCATCTCTTGGATGAGAGCCTGGCGCGCGGCAAGGGCGCGGTGTGCCTCTCGGGCCATTTCGGCAACTGGGAGATCATGGGCGCGGCTTTGGTCGCCCGCGGCTACCCGCTCAGCTTCATGATAGGCCAGCAGAGCAACCCCTGGGTGGACGACCTCTTCAACAGCTACCGGCTGCATTGCAACATCCACCTGATCCCCCTCAAGGACATCCGCCAGGTGCTGACCACGCTCAAGCGCAACCAGTTCGTGGCCATCCTGGGCGACCAGGACGGCGACCGCTGGGGCATGTTCGTGCCCTTCTTCGGCCGCAGCGCCAGCACCTTCACCGGCCCGGCGGTCTTCGCCCGCCGCACCGGGGCTGACATGCTCTTTGCCGTGACCGTGCGGCTGGATGAGCGGCGCCACCGGGTGACCGTGCACCGCCTGCCCCAGCCGCCCGAGGGCCTGAGCGAGGAGCAGGACATCAACTTCCGCCTGACCGCCTACAACCGCCTGCTGGAGGCGGCCGTGCGCCAAGACCCGGGCCAATGGTGGTGGATGCACAACCGCTGGGAGGCCCGGCCCGAGCACCATCTGAGGGGCGCGGCCCTTGAGCGCTTCAAGGCCGGCGAGATGGAGTTTGACTGCGCCGGACAGTGCTGGCGCGAGAAGCAGGGCGGTCAGGCCGTGACCTTGGGCCCCGGGGAGTGGAGGTGAGCCTGGCCCGCTCCTGGGGCCTGGCCCTGCTCAGCGGCGCCTTGCTGGCCTTCAGCTTCCCCAGCTTCTTGGCCCCGCGCTTCCCGGCCGCGGCCGGCGCGCTGGCCTTCATCGCCCTGGCCCCGCTGCTGCTGGCCGTGGATGGCCGCAGGCCGCGGCAGGCCCTGGCCCTGGGCTTTGGCGCGGGCCTGCTCTTCTTTGGCGCAAGCCTGTATTGGGTCTGCTATGTGCGGCCCATGGGCCCGCTGGCCTCGGCGGCTTGGCTGGCGCTCTCGGCCTATCTGGCGCTTTACCCCGCGCTCTTCGCGGGCCTGGCCGCCGCGGGACTGGGCCGCCGGCTGCCCCTGCCCCTGCTCTGGCTGCCGGCCCTGTGGACCCTGCTGGAGGCCCTGCGCGGCATCGCCCTTGGCGGCTTCCCCTGGCTGGGCCTGGGCCATTCCCAGTATCAGAATGCCTGGCTGCTGCCCCTGGCGGCCTCCGCCGGCGCGGCCAGCCTGCATTTCGCCTGTGCTGCCTCGGGCGCCCTGCTCTTCCTCTTGCTGAGCGGCCGGCGCCAGGGCCTGTGGCCTTGCCTGGCGCTGCTCCTGCTCTTGCTGGCCCTGCTGCGCTGGGCCGGCTTGGCCGCGGAAGCCCGGCCCCAGCAGGGCCGGCAGGTGAGGGTGGCCGTGGCCCAGGCCAGCCTGGACCAGGACCAGGCCTGGACCTTGGAGTACCAGCAGCGCCTGCTCAGCGCTTATGGCAAGCTCAGCCGCCAGGCCGCGTCCCAAGGCGCGCAGGCGGTGCTGTGGCCTGAGGCCACCCTGCCCGGCATCCTGGCTGACCGCGACCCCAGCGTGCAGGCCTTCAGGTATCTTGCCAAAGGCCTCAAGGTCGACCTCATCAGCGGCGTGTACGACAAGGATGCTGAGGGCCGGCTCTCCAATTGCATGGCCCTGGCCAGCTCGCAGGGCAGCCTGCAGTCCTATGCCAAGCGCCACCTGGTGCCCTTTGGGGAGTACGTGCCCCTGCGCCGGCTGCTGCCCTTTGTGGACCAGGCTGTGCGGCGCTTTGGCAGCGACCAGGATTTCACGCCTGGCGCCAGCGCCCAGCCCCTGGCCGGCCAGGCTGGCCGGGCCGGGGCCCTGGTCTGCTATGAATCGGTCTTCCCGGGCTTGGCCGCGGATGAGGCCCGCCTGGGCGCAGAGTGGCTGGCGGTGTCCACCTTTGACACCTGGTATGGCCACAGCGCCGGGCCCTACCAGCACGCCAGCCTGGCGGTCTTCCGCGCCGTGGAGCAGGGCTTGTGGCTGGCCCGCGCCGGCGCCACCGGGGTCAGCCTGTTCGTGGCCCCGGATGGCCGCATCACGCAATGGATGGACCTGGACCAGGCCGGCATTTTGGTGCAGGACATAGAGCTGCGCCGGGCTTGCACGCCCTATGCCCGCTATGGCGATTGGTTCCTGGGATTGTGCGTTCTGCTGCTGGCATTGCCCCTGTTTTGGCGCGAGAAACAGCCGCATTGACAAGCTATAACGTTGTATGGTATGAAACTAGCTAGGGTTTAAAGGTCAAAGAAGCCCTTTTGCCATGGGCTTTTCCTTTTGTTTAGATGCTAACATGCCCAGGCCCCTCAAGATCATGATGGTGGT
>Ga0181516_10000947_pt1 | contig 23681 bp, 19 predicted proteins | sample PEATcosm2014_Bin_25_FD_121104 | JGI IMG/M metagenome (GOLD analysis project Ga0181516, IMG submission 121104) | Peatland microbial communities from MTU Mesocosm Facility, Houghton, MI, USA - PEATcosm2014_Bin01_10_metaG | ecosystem: Environmental > Terrestrial > Soil > Wetlands > Peat | place... | reverse complement strand
GCCTGCTACACCCAGGCAATTGCGATCAAGTCGGACTATGCCGAGGGGCACAATAATCTGGGATCTGCGCTCTACACGCTCGGCAAGCGCGACGAAGCAGTCGCCTGCTTTCACGCGGCGCTCGCGCTGAATCCGGATTTTGCAGAGGCCCACAGGAATCTGGGAGTGGACGCAGTGGCACGCGGCAATCTCAATGAGGCTGCCGCCCGATATCGAAAAGCGGTTCTGCTCAATCCCGGTTGCGCCGAGACGTACAGAGCGCTGGGAGCCGTGCTCCTTGCGATTGGAAATTGCGACGAGGCAGTGGCCGGCTACGCCAAGGCAGCGGCGCTCAAGCCGGACTGCGCCGAGATTCACAAAGAACTGGCATCTACGTTTGCCGCGCTGGGCAGACTCGACGAAGCAATCGCCAGCTACAACAGGGCAATTGCGCTCAAGCCCAATTTCGCCGAGGCGCATTGTGACCTGGGAGTTGCCTTCAAACGCCTGGGAAAATTCGATGAAGCGATCGCAAGCTATATCAAAGCCATCGCGATCAAGCCGGAACTTGCGGAAACCTATAACAACCTGGGAGTCGCGTTGAGTGCCTTGGGCAAACCCGCAGAGGCCTACGCCTACTTTCAGCTGGCGCTTTCCAAGAAGCCGGATTTCACCGACGCGTACAGTAACCTCCTCAGCACCCATGCTTCCTCGCATGATATTTCTCCAGCGATGCAGTTCGGCCTGGCCGCCGAATGGGAGAAGATCGCTCTCTCGGAAGGCGATCGCACGGCTGCCGCGGCCCGAAGATATGCATTCTTGCCGCGCACCAGCCAGAAATTGAAGCTAGGCATAGTTTCTGCAGAACTTGGACAGCATGCGGTGGCGTACTTCCTTGAACCGGTTCTGGAAGAACTGGACCGACGTCGCTTTCACGTCACCCTGTATCCGGCTTTCTTGTGGGCCGGCACCCGAGCTGCTCGCATGCGTCAATTGGCGGACCAGTGGAAGCCGCTGGTTGGCCATTCCGACGCGCGGGCAGCAGAGCTGATACGGTCGGATGAGATCGACGTCCTGATCGATACCAGTTCGCACACGTCTCGCGGCCGGCTGGGCATCTTCGCTCGTCGCGCCGCACCGGTCCAATGTCACTACATCGGGTACGCCGGCACATCAGGCCTTACGGAGATGGACTGGTTCATCGCCGACGAGAATCTTCTTCCTTCCCCATGCGACGCGCATTTCCGCGAAGGGATCTGGCGCTTGCCCCGCCTCTGGCTTGCCTATCGCGGCGATACAGGCTTGCCGGAAAGTTGCTGGCGTCCAAATGACGGGGGCACCATTTGGTTAGGAAGCTTTAACAATTTGGAGAAGGTTCGGCAAGATACATGCCGGTTATGGGCAAAGGTGATGAACGCACTGCCCGAGTCAAAGCTCTTGTTGAAAGACGGCAGGGCCGCCGCCGGATTTGTCCAGCAACGGATCCTGGCCGAACTGGCTGGCCACGGAATTGGAAGCGACCGTATTGAGTTCGCCGGACGCATGCCTGATTGGAACGCACATATGTCCATGTACGACCGGTTGGATATTGCGCTTGATCCAATCCCTCTCAACAGCGGGACCACTGCATTTGATGCGCTGTGGATGGGGGTTCCCCTCGTTTCCCTTGAGGGAGATTGGATGGGTGGGCGAATGGGCAGCACCATTCTGCGGGCACTGGGAAAGCCGGAATGGGTTGTTCATAGCGAAGAGGAATACGTCGCCACCGTGGCTTCACTCGCACAGGATGTCGACGGGCGTGCAGCGTTGCGAGCTGGGCAGCGCTCTCTCATGGCCAGGAGTCCGCTCTGCGATGCAAGGGCATTGACCCAATCGCTGCAAGAGGCCTTCGAGGCAATGTTGGTCGATTGGGCTGCACGCTCTGCTGAATCGTACAAACGGGAGAGAAATGAAAAATGAGAGTCCGAATGTCATGGTGTAGTGACAAGCCAGGCGAAGGAAGACGAGTTGGAGAGGAAGCGAACGATGAATCAAATTGATCGTACCCGGACCGGTGCTGAACTGCGATCCTTTCCCGACTCGCTGCCCATCATGTCCCGGCGGGCGGCCGAGAGCATCGTTGCTGCCGCACTAGTCCGTGTCCAGCCCGTATCGCCTGAGGAATCCTGCCGCATTGCAACGGCTCTTGCTCAGGAGTTTCCAGATCAGGCGCGGCCGGACGATTTCTGGGAATCGGAGTCCTCAGGAGCTTTTCGCGATTTTTTCGTTTGGGGGCACGATCACGATTTCGGCCACGGCTTTACCCGGAAAGGGGCGATGAGCACGCGCCATATTGAGATCACCGCGGAGGCGCTGGAATTGGGGATGCTCGGTCCCGACCTGCGTGGCAAAGAAGTCCTCGACGTGGGGTGTTGGTCCGGAGGAGACCTGCTGGTTTTGGCGGGCCTTGGCTCTCAGGTTACGGCGATCGAAGAGCATCCAGTTGCAGCGAGGGCAGCCAGGCGCATGGTCGAGTTGCTGGGCGTGCAGGCGAGTGTGCTGCAAACGAGTGTGTACTCTGATCGGCGCGAGTGGTCCGGACGGTTTGATTATGTCTACTGCTCAGGAGTGATCTATCACGTCACTGACCCTCTGCTACTGCTGCGCATTCTGTTTGCTTATCTCAAGCCGGGAGGAGACGTGTATTTGGAAACCAAAGCGGTAAGTGGGGAAGGGAGTCTTTGTGGTTACTCGGGAACCATGGAAAAGGGCTGGAACTGGTACGCGCCGAACGAAGACGCACTTGGCCGCTGGCTCGTAGACGCAGGGTTCGATGCGCCCAGCGTACGGATTCACCGCCGCGGTAATGGGCGGTTGCTCGCCTCGGGCCACAAGAGCGAGGTCCGCGGACTACGCGAAACGGCTGGATTTTCGCGCCCTGGCAGTTGGCTTGAAGGAAAGGTCTAAATACCGTGGCTGGTAATGCCGGCTGGCATGTTCCCGATTCTGGGCGCGTTTTATCTGAGCGATGAAGACAAGAGGTCAAGGCAAATGAAGCTTCATCTCGGCTGTGGTCCCCGTTATATTCCCGGGTTTTTCCATGTGGACATTCATCCCGCGCCTCATGTGGACTTAGTTTGCCGGGTGGAATGTCTGCCCTTCGCGGATTCCAGCATTTCACTGATCTATGCCAGCCATTTGCTTGAACATTTCGGAAGGCACGAATATCGATTGGTCTTGCTTGAATGGAAGCGGGTGCTCGAGCCGGGTGGAATCCTCCGTCTGGCCGTCCCCGACTTTGCCACCTGTGCGGCGCTCTATTACGAGCACGGGTTGGAGGATGGCTTGAGCGGCTTGATCGGGTTGATCTCCGGCGGGCAGCGCGATCCAAACGATTTTCACAAGATGATCTTCGATGAGAACTATCTGCGCCGCGACTTGCTTGCCATGGGCTTTCGTGAGGTGCATCGCTGGGATTGGCACAACACCGAGCATCACTCCGTTGACGACTATTCGCAGGCCTACCTGCCCCACATGCACAAGGACGACGGCCGCCTGGTCAGCCTTAATCTTGAAGCGGTTAAGTAACGCTCAACCTCGCGTCGCATGGGTAGTAAACTCCCTCGGGTGATGCTGGGGCTGACCGTCAACAACGGCGTAGCCTGCACGAAGCGTGCGGTCGCGATTCCATCCTGGATCGAGATATGAGTAGGGCCTGTCTGGATAACGGACCCGGATATAGGCGCAAACTCTTTGCGCTCTCAAGCCACGCTCCTAAGGGGCAATACAGTTCAGGAGCGGATTTCGTGGGTTTATCTTAGAAAAAATCTCCCCAAGAACGAGTGCCACACCAGGTGCAACATGGAGACATTATTGCTGATTATAAACGACTTGTAGATGATGGCGGAGAGGGAGGGATTCGAACCCCCGATAGCCTTACGACTATGCCTGATTTCGAGTCAGGTGCATTCAACCGGGCTCTGCCACCTCTCCGCTATGGATAGCCGCTCCAATGGACGTGCACGCTCCGGCGGAGGGAATCCAAGGCGAAGACACGGCTATCACTGCGCTCTGCCGCCACAACCGGCCTGCTCCCCGGCGGAACAGGCCACGATTCAACGGGCCCGGCAGATGAATTTTGCGCTCCCTCAGTGTACTTGCTCCCGAGACCGGTGGCAACGGAGGCGCCTCCACTCCCATTCACCGCGGCGCAGCGCAAACCTGGCCAAATGCTCATCACAATTCGCCCTCGCGCCCTTTAAGGCGCAGGTTCGCCGTCTGCATCCCTCAGCGCAAGGTGGCTCCCAGGTGATACTTTACCTTTTGATCCGATTCAATGCATCGAACTGAATTGAGAACAGTTGGACAGCCGAGACGGCGATGACTGTCGAGCGCGCATCGTAGTCTTGAGGACGCTGAATTCATGATGGAATTTCATATCTCGCGAGCAGCACGACAGCGATACGGGTTTGCCGAGTCGTTATTCTCCTTTAATGGCAATGTGGTCTTCGCGGATATGGATGCGTGCCGGTCCTTCGCCTACCGTATGAATCAGGTTCGCGACGCTGCCAAAAATCCCGAGCGCGCGGTGCATGCCGGATCGTTGTTCGCCATGGGCATGATTGACGAGGCGAGCCACGCCGTCATCGCGCAATACCGCAAACAATTCGATCCTGAAGTGATGAATGCGGCCTTGGACTGGTTCTCAGCACAAGTCGGCACCGACGAGTTGGACAAACTCCTGCTCACCTTTGTCGAGCATTTTCCAGGTCAGTCGGTCATGCGCGGCCTCGAGACGCCGCAACAGTGGCTGGCCGGTTCCACCGATGGCACGCCTCACCGCGCCGCGGCTCTTGAGGAGTTGCTGCTACTTTGGACCGCCAATCGCAACGAAGCCTTTAAGCCCTTCGAAGAGCTATTTGAAGAGAAGACCCTCGCCGAGAAAACCGTCTACCGGCAAGTCGCGAAAGAGTTGCCAAAGTATTTTGCCACGCGTCCACTCATCCCCATCGAGGGCGCAACCCAAATCAGTCTGCTTGATCTGCTGCGCGCTCCGGCAACCGGCGCGCCCCGCTCCCTCAGCGAACAACTGTCCCTCATTCGCAAGCTTTGGAGACCGCTTCTCGGCGACACATTAGATCGATTCTTGATGATTGCTGGAGAGATTTTGCGCGAAGAGGAGCTCGCCATCTGGATGCAGTTCAATCCCGATGCGCAAAAAGCGCGCGAGACCGCTGAAGCCGCGGCCCGGCGCCGCCGCGAGCGTGGCGAACAGCAGTGGCCCTCGATCACCAGCCACTCCGAAGTGCCCGTCTTTGGCGATCCGGCTTACGAATACGAAAAGTTCAGCGCCGACACCGCCTGGATGCCGGGCGCCGTGCTCATCGCTAAAAGCACTTATGTGTGGCTGGCTCAATTGAGCAAACAATATGGCCGGCACATTGGCCGCCTCGACCAGATTCCGGACGAGGAACTCGAGACCCTGGCGTATCGCGGTCTCAATTCGCTCTGGCTCATCGGCGTGTGGGAGCGAAGCCGCGCCTCCAAAACCATCAAGCAGCTCTGCGGCAACTCCGATGCCGTGGCGTCGGCTTATTCGCTTTTCGATTACCGCATTGCCGACGATCTCGGCGGCGAAGGCGCCTACATCAATCTCCGCGACCGCGCCTATCGCAAGGGAATTCGCCTGGCCAGCGACATGGTGCCCAATCACATGGGCATCGACTCGCCCTGGGTCGTCGAGCATCCCGATTGGTTTATCTCGCGCCCCCATCCGCCCTATCCTGCGTACAGTTTCAATGGCCCCGATCTCTCCAATGACGGCCGCGTTGAGATCAAGATTGAAGATCACTATTTCGATCAGACCGATGCTGCGGTAGTTTTTCAGCGCCGCGATCGCGCCTCCGGCGAAACCCGCTTCATCTATCACGGAAACGACGGCACCAGCTTTCCGTGGAACGACACCGCGCAGCTCGACTATCTCAATCCCGCCGTCCGCGAACAGGTGATTCAGACCATCCTCCATGTGGCCCGCCTGTTTCCCGTCATTCGTTTCGACGCGGCCATGACGCTGGCCAAGCGCCATTTTCATCGCCTCTGGTTCCCCGGCCCCGGCTCCAGCGGTGCCATTCCTTCGCGTGCTGAATACAGCATGAGCGACGATGAATTCAACCGTCTCATGCCCCATGAATTCTGGCGCGAGGTCGTCGACCGCGTTGCCGCCGAGGTTCCAGGCACTCTGTTGCTGGCCGAGGCCTTCTGGCTCATGGAGGGCTACTTCGTCCGCACCCTCGGCATGCATCGCGTCTACAACAGCGCGTTCATGAACATGATGCGCGACGAGGAAAATGCGAAGTACCGCTCCGTCATCAAGAACACGCTCGAATTCGATCCCGACATCATGAAGCGCTACGTCAACTTCATGAGCAATCCCGATGAACGCACCTCAATCGATCAATTTGGCACTGGCGACAAATGCTTTGGCGTTGCCGTCATGATGTCCACTCTGCCCGGATTGCCGATGTTCGGCCACGGCCAGGTCGAGGGATTCACCGAAAAATACGGAATGGAATATCAGCGCCCGCGTTACGACGAGTCGCCCAATCCCTGGCTCATTGAACGCCACCAGAGAGAGGTCGCTCCACTGCTCAAAAAGCGCTGGCTCTTCGCGGAAAGCAGCAACTTCCTTCTCTACGACTTCTTTGAAGCGTCAGGATCTGTCAACGAAAACGTCTTTGCCTATTCGAATCAAAACGGCGGCGAGCGCGCGGTTGTCATCTACAACAATCGCTTTGGCAGTGCCCACGGGACCATTGATTTTTCTGCCGCCTATGCTGACAAGGGCGCCGCACAGTTGCGGCAGCGGCGTTTGCGCGAAGGTCTCGGCCTTACAGACGACGCCGGCATCGTGCTCGCCTACCGTGACTCGCTGACTGGCCTCGAATATCTGCACCGCGCAGATCACCTTGCCCAGCGCGGCCTTACCCTTGAACTGCATGCCTATCAGTGTCACGTGTTTCTCGATTGGCGCGAACTGAGGTCGTCGGCCGACAAGCCTTGGGACCGGCTCTGCGATCATCTCGGCGGCCGCGGCGTTCCCAATCTCGACGACGCTCTCGTCCTTCTAGAGCTGCAGCCGGTGCACGATGCGCTGCGGGCCCTGCTTGATCCCGAGATCGTACGCGGATTGGCAGATCATGCCGAGCACCCTCAAACTACCGTCCTTGCCGAACGAAAAGGGAATCGCGAGCGCAATGAATTCGCTGACATTGCCTGGTCCCGATGCGAACCGTTTCTCTGGGCCGCGCATGCCGCTTATCGCTCGCAGTCCGGCAAGCAGGGTCACGAGGCCGCTGCCCATCCAGGAGAATTCAGTCACGCCTTCCGCACATGTCTGCTCACCGCTATGCGCCTCCCTGCGATCGAGGCGCTTTTTGCCGAGCTTTGGCCTGCTGCTGCTCGCCGTGTCCTGCCCAGCGCCAGTCCTGAACGCACGGCAACCGCGATGTGGGGACCTGTTCTCGCATGGTGCGCGCTGCAGATTCTCGCCGAATCAATCGACGCCCAAAATCCGAAGAACGCCGCGATCGACCTGTTTGATCGTCTCCGCCTGCGCGAACCGCTCGGCACAATCTTCAGCGCTCTCGGCATCGAAGGCGAGAATCACTGGAAAGCCGCTGCCCGAATAAAAGTGCTGCTGCTCGTCGAGGCTGGTGCAGCCAAGGCAGAACCGGCGCTCGACAAAGAGACGAAGAATGCTCAGCCGGAAGCATCATTATTAATGCCGCCTTCGAAGCCGCAACAAGAAACAGAAGAAGCCGAGCCCGATCCAGCCGCGCAGAAGAGAACCACGGCTGCTGATGAGCCTTTCCATCGCGATCTCTGGCACGACCCTGACGTGCGTTGGCTGACTGGCGCTCATAAAGCAGAGGGCCACGATTACCTCGTTCGCGAGGCCTACGAAGAGCTGCTCTGGTGGTTGCAGCTTCCTCGGCTGATGCACGATGCCGGCGAGGCCAAGCCCGCAAAAGACGCAGCGAAACTCATCGCAGGCAAGGTCCAATCGGCACTCGCCGCCGCGGAAAAGGCAGGCTATCGAATCGACATCCTTGTCTCAGATCGTGTGCCAGAAGAAAATCCGAAGAAAAAAGCCGCCGATTCTTCTGAGCCGGAGGTCGAAACGGCAAAGCCGGCCTCGCCGCGCGCACAAAGCTGATGCCGTCGATGATTGCCTATTCTGCCCTTCACCCCGAGTTTGGAATGGCATGGCGCCGGCGCGTGATGGAGCCGCCGCGCAATTGCCTGATTAAGATTCTTCGCCGCGGAATGAAGCGGTGACAGCTCCCGCGCCCGCTCGACATTGAGGCCAGCGTGTCACTGCTTTTGGGGCTGGTGATCTATGCACACATCTTTCAAAAAGATCGCCTGAGCAACGCTCCTGACATCGGGCCCAAGTCCGCCGAGGCTTTTTGGCGCGCTCACCGCCAGGTCCGTAAAGAGCAAATCGTCAAAGCCGGCATCAAAAGCGCGCCTGCTCGAAAGTAGCGCAGCGCTACTTCGCAAACTCCGGCGGTCGCTCTCCCGCAACTTTGAAAGTCTTCTCCAGCGCCAGCCCCGCCTGCGCCACGGTGCCTTCATCAAACAATCTTCCAATCAGCGTCACTCCGTGCGGCACGCGCCGCGGCGGAGAAAACTTGGGCAGCGGATTCTTCGGGTCGGGAGCCCAATCGCTGCGCGCCTCCGACACCTCGACAAATCCCGCTCGCAGTGTCAGCGATGGGTGCCCGGTAAAGTTCGTAATCACCAGCATCTCATCGCGCAGCGACGGAACCAGCAGCAGATCCACACTCCCGAACACACGCGCCATCTCTTCTGCGACTTTGCGCCGGAAACGATCCGTCTGCACAAAATCAACCGCCGACAGGAATCTTGCCTGGCGGAAGCAGTTGGGCCACGCATCCGGCACCTGCACCCTCAATTCATCGACGCGGTGCGACAAGGTCAGTTCTTCAAACGCCGCGCCCGCCTCGGCAAACAAAATGAGCGACAGCGAATCGTAAGGCCAATCGGGAATCGAGACTTCGACGAGCTTCATGCCGAGTTTCCTCGCCGTCTCAAGCGCCGCGCGATCTACATCGGTCGCGGGGCTGTCCTTCATCCACCCAGGAAAATATCCGACCCTCAGCCCTTCCACACTGGCGCTCGCATCGTAGGCAAGCGTGCTCGGCACCGAGGCGAGATCGCCTGCATCCGGTCCCGAAATCGCGTGGAGCACGAGCATAGTGTCTTCGACGCTGCGCGCCATGGGGCCAAGCTTGTCGAGCGACCAGCAGAGCGTCATCGCTCCTGTTCGCGGCACGCGGCCAAACGTGGGGCGCAGCCCCGTGACTCCGCAGCGCATCGACGGACTCACGATGCTGCCCTCCGTTTCGCTGCCGATGGCAAACGCCACCAGTCCTGCCGCCGTCGCAGCCCCAGGCCCGGCGCTCGAACCCGACGAGCCCTCCTCAATCAGCCAGGGATTCATCGTCTGTCCGCCAAACCAAATATCGTTCAACGCCAGTGCGCCCATGCTCAGCTTGGCCACAAGCACCGCGCCTGCCGCATTGAGCCGCTCCGTCACCGTGCCATCTTTTGCTGGTATGCGATTGCGAAATGGTTCCGCACCGTAAGTCGTTGGAATCCCCGCGGTGTCGAGCAGATCCTTCGCGCCCCAGGGAATTCCGTGCAGCGGCCCACGATAATGTCCGGCGGCAATCTCGGCGTCCGCCTTGCGCGCCTGCTCCAGCGCGTGCTCGCGCGTCAGTGTAATCACGCAGCGCAGCTTCGGATTGAATCGCTCGATCCGCCGAATATAAATCTCGGTCAACCGCTCCGACGTCAGCTGACGGTTCTCAATCCATCGCGAAAGATGCGAAACCGGCGCGTAGGCGATGTCCACTTCACTCGCTGGCAGCGCCAAATGCTCATCCGCACTGCGCACAAAGCGATTCGACGCATCGCGGCCTCGCTCCGCGCCTGCGATCGACGGATTCCACACCGTTGCCGGCGCCGCCGATGCCTCCAGCTCAATCTTCCGCGGTCCCACGCGGCGCTCATAAAGCGGAGCCATCTGCATGCGCCAGTTGCCCGCGGCCTCGTCGATGTCAGCCGCCGTCATCTCCACCTGCACCAGCTTTTCCGCTTCCTTAAAGGTCGCAGCAGAGACTTCAGGCCCAACCGCCGGAGCTGTGCCAAACGCTGTTGGAGCCCCCGGTGTTGCAGGCTGACTTTGAGGCGCGGGCGTCTGCGACGGCATCGCTGCCGCGACCAATCCCATGGAACCGAGAGCAACAAAATCTCTACGCGTTGTCGACATAGGCACCTTTTTGAGTGGCATGATCTGGCACTTCAGGGCAACTATACTATCCAGAGCAGAAATCGCAGTCGAGCCAGGCCCTGGTGCGCGTGCTCGCCCCCGATTTGTACCCATCGCTCGCGACCCGTAGAATTGTCTCTATGCAGCCGAGAAGGCTTCAAGTTCTGGAGCCATCCAAAGGTTGTGCCAGGTACCGATGACCGAACAGGCAACAGGCAGCAATCCAGAAGCGCAGGCGGTCTCGCCTGCTTGGAGCAGAATCGAGAGGGCGCGCCATCCCCAGCGTCCGTATCCCATGGACTTCATCGAACGGATTTTCACCGATTTCAGCGAGATACACGGGGACAGAGCCTTTGGCGACGACGAAGCCGTCGCATGTGGGATGGCCCGCTTCGGCGCCGACGAGGTGCTGGTGATCGCCAACCGCAAGGGCGGCAGCACCAAAGAGCGCGTCAAGCGAAACTTTGGCATGCCCCACCCCGAGGGCTATCGCAAGGCTTTGCGCTGCATGAAAATCGCCGAGAAGTTTGGCCGGCCGATCATCAGCCTGATCGACCTGCCGGGCGCCTATCCCGGACTCGGTGCCGAAGAGCGCGGCCAGGCCGAAGCCATTGCGCGCAACATTCGCGAGATGTCGCGCCTGCGCGTGCCCACCATTTCCGTCATCAGCGGCGAAGGCGGTTCCGGCGGTGCGCTGGCTCTCGCTGTCAGCGACCGCGTCCTCATTCTCGAAAATGCTCTTTACTTCGTCATCACGCCGGAGTCGTGCGCGGCCATCATGTGGCGCGATGCGTCCCACAAGCAACTGGCCGCCGAGGCCATGCGTATCTCCGCTCCCGAGGTTGCCGCCCTCGGCTGCGTCGACGAGATCGTCAAGGAGCCGCCGGGTGGCGCACATACCGATCACGAAGCCGGCTCTGGCATCCTGGGCTCTGCGCTGCGACGCCATCTGGACGAGTTGAAGACCATGTCCGCCGACGCTCTCGTGGCCGCCCGGCAAGAGAAATTCCGCAACATCGCCCGCTTCTATACGGAAGGTTAAGTCTGGTGTTGAATCGGCTGATTCATTTAGGCGGCGACCTCCCCTGCACCGATAAGGGGATCCGCCTATGAGCGCTCGCCCCCTTTTCGGCCGGCGAACCCGTGCCTACCTGGAATTTGTCGCCGCCGTATTTTTCTACTTTGTCGCCCGCTCCATCGCGCAACGCGGCACTGCCGGATTGACCAGCGAGGCTTGGTCGCCCCTGGTTTATCAGGCGATGCTGGCTTTCCTCCTCATCGTCGTCTACGCGGGCTTCGGGCTTGTCTTTGACGGCCAAAAACATCCCATTCGTGAGCAGGGTCTTCCTCGTCGAGACGGGTGGCCGGGCGAGGCTGGCCTCGGTATCGCAATCGGCTGGGGAGCGGCCGTCGCCTGCGTATTGCCGCTGATGGTCGCCGGCGGCATCGCGATTGTCCTGTCGACCGAGCTCTCCGCCTGGGGCTGGCTCGCGGCCGACGCGCTCTTTTTTGCGCTTGCAGCCCTCGCCGAAGAAGTGGCCTTTCGCGGCTACGGATTCCAGCGCTTCTCGACCGTCGTCGGACCCATCGGCGCCAGCCTGGGCATGGCCGCCTTCTATGCCATCGTCCAGTCGGCGCAACCCGGCTCGACTCGTCTCAGCGTGGTGGTGTCGGTCGTTTTCGCTCTTCTGCTCTCCACCGCTTACGTCCGCACCCGCGCGTTATGGGTCAGTTGGGGGCTCAATTTCGGATGGAAAGCCAGCCGCGCTCTCCTCTTTGGCCTGACTGTGAGCGGCGTCAGCAGCCATTCGTCTGTCGTCGAGGGCGACCCCATGGGGCCATTCTGGATTACAGGCGGAGGCTACGGCCTCGAGGCCAGTTGGATCGCGCTGCTGGTCTTGCTCATCGCCATTCCTGTGGTTTACCGCGCCACCCGTGAGCTCGATTTCCGTTATAACGCCCCCGTCATCATTCCTGGCGGTGTCCCTGTTGACCTCGATGCCGCCGCTCGAAAACAGCACGAGGCCGCCATGGGCGCGTCCGAACCAGCCCCGCCTTCCCTGATCCAGATCCTTCCCGCCGTGCCCCCGGCAGCATCTAACCCGGCGTACGAGAGCCCGGTCGATGCTCCCACCAAGTCCCGCTGATCGCTACCGGCTCGAAACAAAATTGACCTTGCCCCTTGTCGGGTTCGCCGGTTTGCGCCATCCTTAATGCATCCATGGGAGGTTCCCATGAAACGCCCCTTGCTTTTCGGTCTGTCTGAGCCAAACGCAAACTCGCCGAGTCGCGTCTTCCTGATCAACGCCCGCTTGCCGCTCGCCTGTTCCTTTGCGATTGCAGTGCTCGCGGCAACTCCGGCCTGCGCCCAGGTCATCACCATCGACACCAATGGCAGACCGACCACTGCGTCTCAGGCAGCGGCGGTCGATCGACGCTTCGCCCAAATTACCCCCACCCACATCGACCTTCCCAAAGGGCAATTAGACGAGAAAGGACGCCTGGAACTCATTCGCTTCCTCGAAGCCGATCAGGGTTTTGCGATGCGTCCGTTCCCGCGCGGCCACAAGGGGCTGACCCTGGCCGCCAACGGGGAACTCGAACCCGCCGGCGAAGCCTACCTGAACATGATCACTGCCGATGGGCTCTCATCCAAACCCGGCGAGCGGCTGGTCATCACCGACATCAAATTTGAGCACTCCAGGATCATCTTCATGCTCAATGGCGGTCCTGACGCCAAGCACCGCTTCCTAAGCCACGTCCAACTCGGCACCGGCGCTCAAATGGGTCCCGTCGTGCAAGGAGATGATCAGGCCGCGACCGGCTCCCGGCTGACTCTGACGTTCCAAAAAGCCATTCCAGAATTGAGCGGCAAGCAGGTTGAAGCGCTTCTTGCCCCTCTGATTTCCTTTGAGGTCAAGACACCGATTCAGGCGTTCACCGACACCCTTCCACCCAAGCTCAAAGATGCAATTCTGGATCACAATGTCCTGGTCGGCATGAGCACCGACATGGTCCTCTTTGCCATGGGCCCGCCGCGCAGCAAGATTCGCGAAATGGACGGCCAGATGCCCTTCGAGGAGTGGATCTACGGCACCCCTCCCCAGGAGGTCGAGTTTGTTCGCGTCAATGGCAATCGTGTAATTCGCGTCGAACTCGCCAAAGTCGGCAAGCCCCCCGTCATCTTCACCAAGGACGAGGTCGAAGGGTTGATGCGCACCGACGGCACGCCCCTCGTCGCCGAGGAAGCACCCGACAAGCACACCGTCAAAATGGGCGATGTGGAGCGTGATCCTGACACCCAGGCGCCCGCGCCGCCGCCCAGCTTGCGCAATCCCGGAGAAACGTTGCCTGCCGACGATGGAAAAGACAGCCGCAACACCGTGATGAGGCCCGTCCAATTTCCCAAACAGGCGCCCGACGATCATCCCGTAGCTCATCAGGGCGACGCGCAGCCGTCCGCATCCAAGCCCGCGGACCAGACGCCGGCCAACGATTCCACGGACGGCGAGGCCCAGCCCGCCGCCCAGCCCCCGACTCAGCCTACCGCCCAGCCGGCCCCAGCTGATTCAACGCAGCAGCCCGCTCCGCCCAAGCCCGCTCCGAGCAGCAACCAGTCCCAGTGAGCCGCGCGCCATGATTTGCGGGCCACGATTGGCAGACCATGATTGGCAGACCGCATTTGATGTAAACTTGAGGCAGCGAGTCCCGCTTCCTCCCGGCACTGCCCATGTCTCAAAGAGGAGAGGCTATGACCGCGCCGTTGAAGCTGCGCGCTCCGCATTTGCGCGTATGTGCAGAGACACCTACGAAGGAGAATCAAAAGAACCGATGGCAAAGATTGCAAAAACTGGTGATCGTAAGAAGGTAATGGACACAACGAAGTCGACGGACTGCCCCAAATGCAGCAAAGCGACGCGCATCGTCAAGCGTGTGAAGGACCGCGAACGCGGCATTCCGGGCGGGGTGTATATCTCCTGCTCTGCGTGCGACTTCTACGAAAAACTTTAAGTTCTGGTTGAACAGACTGAGCCCGGCCTCGTGCCGGGCTTTGCTGCGTTTGCCCCCTTGTTCGCCGCCACAATCGAGCAACTCTTGCCTCCGCGCCAGCATCGGATGATGCGTACGGTTCCCTCTCAAATTAAATGAGATACGCTGAGCAGTCGACTGTCGGGATGGGGGCGGGCGATGAACGATTCTGCGGACTCCAAGTGTGTGTTGATTATCGATGACGAAAAGGCAATCGCTGATAGTCTCGCGGCGATTTTCAAGCAGCAAGGATTCGACGCGCACGCCGCCTATTCGGCCGAACAGGCGCTCGATCTTGTCGATCGGCTGCAACCGGCTCTCGCCATCCTCGACGTCGTGCTTCCCCGCATGAATGGAATCGATCTTGCAATTCTGCTCAAGGCGGAATTTCCCGCGTGCGAAATTGTTTTGATTTCTGGCCAGTTCGTCACTGAGACTCTGGTTCAACAGGCGGCCCGGCAAGGCCACGACTTCTACGTATACCCCAAGCCATTTCCGCCTCAAGCCTTGCTCGCCAAGGCCAGGGAACTGCTCTCCAGGGAAGCGCCGGCGCAGAGCTTCTCATCCTTGTAAATTTGCATCTGAGTCCCATGATCGCGTTCTCCCCCTGCGGAGCGCAAAGGAGTGACAGTCGCATGAAAGCAGTTGTGCTGCACGAGTACGGTGGCCCCGACAAGTTGGTTTATGAAGAAGTGGCCGACCCAAAATTCGCCGACGACGAAGTGCTGGTGCGCGTCAAGGCCACCAGCATCAATCCCATCGATTGGAAGTTGCGATCGGGCGCCGCCAAAGCGCGCATGCCTTTGGAGCTTCCCGCGATCCTGGGCCGCGACCTCGCCGGCGAAGTGGTTGACTGCGGCCGCAATGTCACCGGTTTCCCCAGGGGCATGCGCGTGATGGCTCTGACCAACCGCACCTATGCGGAGTTGACCGTTGCCAAGGCCAATCTCCTCACGCCGATTCCCGATGCCCTGAGCTTTGAACAGGCCGCGGCGCTTCCTCTGGTCACGATCACCGGCGCGCAGTTGATTGAGCGCGCGGTCAAGCCGGCCCGCGGCCAGACAGTGCTGGTGACGGGCGCTCTGGGCAACGTGGGGCGCACGGCCGTTCACGTGGCACGGCAGCATGGTGCCCGCGTGCTCGCGGGAGTGCGGGCCAGTGAACGTGAAAAAGCGCAGCGCGAGCTGAAGGTCGATGGAGTGGTCGCGCTCGACGACGAAGCCGAGATCGGAAAGCTTTCCAACCTCGATGCCATTGCCGATACCGTGAATGGCGCGACAATTCAAAAGTTGATGAAGACTCTTCGCGCCGGCGGCGTGCTCGGCTCCGTGCTGGGCGTGCCCGAGGGCGCCGACAAATACAACATTCGCGTGGAAGCATTCATGGCCACTCCCGATGCATCGCGCCTTCACCAGCTTGCGGAGGACGTTGCGCGCGGCGAATTCTCCATCCCAATCGCACGCACAATGAAGCTCGAACAGATTCAGGAAGCGCAAACGCTCGCTGAAAAAGGCGGTGCCGGCGGAAAGATCGTCATCGTCCCCTGAACGCTTCGTCCCTCGCCTTCTTTTCGAATGCAGCAAATCGTACCGGGCTGCAGTGCGCTCTCCAACGCTCTAGCCATTGCCAGCCCGATACCTTTCACGCCCAGATCGTGCTTGGACGAACTGCATGATCAATGCTCGTCCGCCGATACGCTCGAAGCTTTTGTTCCCTCGCTGTCGGGATTTGCAGGATTCATCGCCACGACCTCGTAGCTGCGCGCTTTTTGGTCCGATCCCTCGGCCATCGAGAGAATCATTTCGTTTTTCTTGATCTTGAATTCGCCTTCCTGTCCGACCGGCAAAATTGTTGCGTGTTTCAAATCCAGCGGCCTGATCTCGTAATCCATTTCGTCGGTTCGCAGCAGGTATTGGGGGCATAGCTTTTCATTGGTGTCGACATGCGTCACGCCCGCCGACGCCCACAGAGTTCCGAGGCCGGCCAGGCCCGTTTGTTTCGCGCCGCACGGCACGGCCTCCATCTTTTCTACGATGCCCCTCGCCACTTCTTTCTTCTTCTTGTTGTCATGCGCGCTTAACGGAACAGCCGTGATCAACGCAAGTGAAAGAACGAACGCACCCTTCATATTCATGACGTCTCCCTCTCTCTGAAACATGCAACCGGCCCGGCGCTTTCGTTCCGCCGTCGGCTCAAACAAGAAAAAACGCGAGCGGGGAAGGCCGTCGGTCTGGCCTTCCCGCAACGCGATCGGCAATCGATTACTGGTTAGGCTTCTGGGTGTGGCTCGGCGTTGCCGCATTCGCCGATGCGCCCGTCGAGGTTGTTCCTGAAGATGAGCCGGCTGTTCCTGTCGACGCGCCGGTCATTCCCGTGGTTCCGGGCATGCCCGCTCCACGGCCGTTTACGCCTGCGCTGCCCTCTATGCCGCCCTTGTTAAACTGCTGCGCTCCCTGGACGAAGCTCTCCGGATGCGCCATCAGAGCGTCACGCACTTCAGGGTGAGCCTGCAGGTAGTCGTTCAGCTCGGCGTGGTTCTGCACATAGTCGTGATCCTTCACCATCGAAGGGTCTCGCGACAGGTCTCGCTGAATCTCCGCGTGACTGCCAAGAAATCCTCCGAAGTCCGCCATGCGGTCATGCATCGGATCGCGATCGCGCATGCTTGCATCGCGGTCATTGTCCTCTTGCCGCATGAATCCATTCGGGTCCTGTCTTAACTGATCGCGAACTCCAGGGTTGTCCTGCAAATAGGCTTGCAGAACAGGATGGTTTTCGACGAAGTTGCGATTGTCCAGCAGTGAGGGGTCCTTGCGAACCTGTTCGGCAATCTCGCGATGGCTATCGAGGAAGCGGTCAAAGCTCGCCACGTCCCTGCGGTCGCGATCCCGTCCGCCTGCGTCTCGATCATTCGCGACAGGATTGCGGTCTGCATCGCGATTTTGTCCGCCCGCATCACGATCGCTCAAATTCGCATCGCGGCCAAACCGATCTTCCTGCCGCATAAATCCATTCGGGTCCTGCCTTATCTGGTCGCGAACCCCAGGGTTGTCCCGTAGATAGCTGTCCAGCGCGGGATGGTCCTGCACAAAGTTGCGATTGTCCAGCAGTGAAGGGTCCTTGCGAACCTGTTCGGCAATCTCGCGATGGCTGTCGAGGAAGCGGTCAAAACTCGCCACGTCCCTGCGATCGCGATCCTGTCCCCCTGCGTCTCGATCGTTCGCTGCGTCTCTACGGTCGGCATCGCGATCCTGCCCTCCCGCGTCTCGGTCACGCATGCTCCGGTCGCGGTTTTAATCGTCTTCCAACCTCATAAACGTGTCCGGGTGCTGGCTGATCTCCTGCTTCACACTGGGGTGATCCCGCAAATAGGTGTTGAGCTCAGGATGGTTCTGCAAGAACTGTGGATCGTCGATCAAAGACGGCGTTCTGCGCAGTTGCTCGGCAACGTCGCGATGACTGTCCAGAAACTGATCGAACCGCGCCAGGTCCCGCCGCGTCACGTCATCGTTCAGCGCATCCTGCGTGTTCATCTGCTTCGGTTGCGTCGGCATCGTTTGCGCCTGCGCTGCACCGGGGAGCCACATCAAAGTCAAACTCACCGCGCCTAGAATTAAACTTGGCGCCTTCGGGAATCGTGGTAGCTTGTTGTCCATCGTCTACCTCCTCTTCCCGCACTGGGATGCGATGCGTCTGTCGCGTAGTTGTTCGCGCGCGCACGTCCAGGCTCAATGCGTGAGCCCGAGAAATCCATGCCATTGCGATTCAGGGGTTTGAGACAGGAGGCAAAAAGCTGCCATACGCGGCGCCGTGCAGATTTTATCGCCGAAGAAAAATTGCGAGCCCAGATAACTCGCCGATAAGTATTTGTATCGCTCCGATTTCATGGCCGCGCGCCAACGCATCCGCGAAACTGAAACTAGACCGCAGCAGCCATCTCTTTCAAAATCGCTTCCGCGGCCTCTGCAGGATTCGCCGCTTGCGTGATCGGCCTGCCAACGACAAGATAACTGGCGCCATTGCGCAACGCATCGGCGGGCGTCGCAATGCGCTTCTGATCGCCGACCGCTGCTCCGCTGGGCCGAATGCCCGGGATCACCAGCACTCCGTTCGGTCCCGTGAGGGCTCGCAGCGTGCCAACTTCCTGGGGCGAGCAAACGAAGCCCCGAATCCCCGCATCGAGTCCCATGCGCGCCAGCAGTTCCACCTGCTCCGCCGGCGAACGCTCCCATCCAACAGCGCTGCCCTGGACCGCGTCCATGCTGGTCAGCACGGTGACTGCCAGCAATTCCGGTGGGTCGTTGATTCCAATCAGCGCTTCCCGCGCCGCGTTGAGCATCGCCGGTCCGCCGCTCGCGTGAACCGTGAGCATCCGTGCGCCGAGGCTCGCCGCCGAACGCACCGCTCCAGCCACCGTGTTGGGAATGTCGTGCAGTTTCAAATCGAGAAAGACGGAGTATCCACGCGCCATCAGCGGTTCGAGAACAGCCGGCCCTGCCGCGACAAATAATTCCAGTCCAACTTTGAACCAGCGGACCGTGTTCTCCAGCCGCCCCACAAGCTCCAGCGCCTCGCTCGCGCTCGCCACGTCCAGAGCGACGATCAACCGTTTGCGCGCGTTGTCCACCAAGTTTGAAGCCACCCGATCTGAGGTGGCCGGGCTCAGTTGCTCCAAAATAGCCATGCCTTGATCGTACCCGAAATCCGGTTTCCGTCTGCCGGAAAATGCAGCGGGCACCTCCGCTCGCAACAACACGCCGCCATGACAGACAATGGAAGTTGCCGAGATTGTTCGCCGTCGCAGGCCGTCCCACGCCGTCTGCGCTTCAACACCTGCGCCAGCCGCGCTTCAACGATGACTCCCACGGCCCTCCAGCTACGAGAGGAACCGGCTTAAAAGGATTGCGTTTGAAAGGATTGATTCACCGGATGCGCAAGGTCCTCGTCTTCATCACGCTCGCCGCTGCCTCTGCCTTCGCCTCCGCGGCCGTGCACAGCAATGGACTCAACCGCGATCCGCTGGTCATCGACGCCTTCCAGCACTTTTACGACCTCGATTATTCCGGAGCGGTCGACCGTTTCGAGCGCTTCCACCAGTTGCATCCGGGCGATCCCCAGGCCACCGCGCTGCTCCTCAATGCCAGGGTTTTTCAGGAGCTGTATCGCCTCGACCTGCTCGACACCACCTTCTACGCCAACGACGGTTTTCTCACCGGCCGCCACGCCACCCAAGAGAATCCGCAGGCCCGCGATCGTATCTTCTCGCTCGCCGACGAAGCCGTCAGCGAAGCGGATTGGCGCATCGGCAAAAATCCCAACGACGTCGACGCGCTCTTCGCCCGCGCCTGGACCCGCAGCCTCCGCTGCACCTACGTCGCCATGGCCGAGCGCGGCTTCTCCAGCGGATTTCGCCTCGCCACCAAAGCCAAAGACGACGCCGTGCGCGTTCTCGAGATCGATCCCGATTACATCGACGCCAAACTGATCGCGGGCGTCTATGAATACGTGGTTGGAGCCCTGCCCTGGCCCTTCAAGCTGCTCATCGGATTCGCGGGCGTCACCGGATCGAAGAGTCGCGGCCTCGAGATGCTCTACGACGATGGCAATCGCGGAACCGTGACCAGCGTCGAGGCGCGTACCGCCATCGCTCTCTTCCTCCGCCGCGAAGGCCGCTACAAAGAGGCCATCCAGGTCATCCGCGAATTGAAAAACAAATATCCGCACGACTTCCTCTTCTGTCTTGAAGAAGCCAATCTCCGCCGCGACGCCGGCGAAGGCATGGGCGCTGTCGAGTCCTATCGCCAGCTTGTTGCCGACGCGGCCAGGCCCAACTACTTTGCCTCGGCGCGCATGGAGCTGGCTTACTTCGGCCTCGGCGACGCATTGCGCGGCCAGCGCCACTACGCCGAGGCAGCCCAGGCCTATGAGCAGGCCGCCGCCGCCGCAAACGTCGCAGCGGAGTTGAAGGTGCGTTCGCTGCTTGCCGCCGGGGAGTGTCGCGACCTCAACGCCGAACGCCAGCGAGCCATCGCCGACTACCAGGCGGCCATCGCCGCCGCTCCGAATACTTCGCGGGCCGACACCGCAAGAAAGCGCCTGCAAACCCCCTACCGTGGAAATTAGGCCGAATCGACCTCTACGGGTGCCCGCGCACCGGGAACCGTAGCCAGGCTTTTTGCGTAGATTTAAAATGAGGTTGGTTGTTCAGACAGTCGGAGGGTTTGCCATGGCGTTCTATTGTCATCGTTGCGGAGCGGGTTTGCCGTCGGGTGCGCGATTCTGTTCGAATTGCGGCACGGTGGTCGCTGCCGCCGCTCCCATGCCGGGCAGGCCGCTTGTGCGCCCCCTGATGGGCCGCCAGATCGCCGGCGTCTGCATCGGTGTCGCGCAGGCCAACGGCTGGGATGTGACCACGGTTCGCATTCTCACCGTGATCGGCTTCTTCTGCTCCAGCGGACTGGTGGGCGTCGCCTATCTTGCCGGATGGATCGGCATCCCCGAGGAGCCGATGACCGTGCCGGCCCCGGGACCTTATCCCTCCCAACCGCCCAGCGCTTAAGGCCTCGTCATACAATCGAATCCATGCACTTCGTAAACGGCACCTACGATTCGGGCAATGCGCAGCTTGCGTATCGCGACAGCGCCGCGGGCGTGCCCGTCGTCTTCCTCCATCCCACCCCTCTCGATGACTACTACTGGCTCCCCTTGGCGGAGCGTCTCGAGGGCATTCGCGCCATCCTTCCCGATCTGCGCGGACATGGCTCATCCGAACTCGGTGCGGATTTACCCGTCGGCGATTTCGCGCGCGTTCCCGATGCGCCCGTGCTGACCATGGCGCAATTCGCGAGCGATCTTCTCGCCCTGCTCGATCACCTCCAGATCTCACAGGCGATATTCGCCGGTTGCTCCATCGGCGGTTACGTGTTGCTTGAGCTTTGGCGCAGAGCTCCGCAGCGCATGCGCGCCCTCGCATTCATCTGCTCCAAGCCGCAGCCCGACGCCGAGGCCAATCTTGCCAAACGGGCCGACACCATTGCGCGCGCACGGGCCGGAGAGATAGAAGAGCTCTTGGATGCAATGGCCCAGGTCTCAGTTGGCGCGACCGCCCAGGCGCAGCAACCGGCGATTGTGTCCGAGTTGCGATCGCGGATGACCCTCTCTGCCGAGGCGCTCGTTGCGGTGCAGGCGGGGCTCGCTGCGCGGCCCGATTCGCTGCCCACTGTCCCTACCATTCGTGTGCCGGTGTTTGCTCTCGCCGGCGGCGAAGACAAGGCCGTGTCTCCGGCCGAGATGCAGGCCCTCTCTGCCGCTTCCGGCGCAAATGAATTGCACCTCCTCGCCGATGCGGGACACTTCGCGGCCTACGAGCAGCCCGATGCGGTTGCAGCGTTGCTCAATCCATGGCTGCGCCAATTCGCCTCTTGAGATATCGCGTCCCCAAGATGCGATACGCTCGAAGAAGCAAATCAAATTCCGGAAGCCTATCTTGAACCCTGTCGCGTCTCGACCCTTTCACCACCCGCAAAAAAAGTCCGCATTGCACTGCGGCGCAGTCTCGCTTGAGACCCTGGCGCGCAAGTTTGGCACCCCGCTCTATGTCTACTCCGGCGATCAGATTGTGGAGCGGCTGCGGCTCTTTCAAGACGCATTTGCAGGGCGCCCGCACCTGGTCTGCTACGCGGTCAAGGCCAATTCGGCGCTGGCAATTCTCAAATTGCTGGCCGCCAACGGTGCGGGCTTTGATATCGTCTCCGGCGGCGAGCTGCAACGCGTGATCATAGCCGCGCCCGAAGCAGTAGGCCGCGTCGTCTTCTCCGGCGTCGGCAAAACTGCAGCGGAGATCGATCTTGCCCTCGAGGCCGGCATTCTCGCCTTCAACGTGGAGAGCGAAGCCGAGCTCGAACTGCTGGCGGCGCGCGCACGAAAGCTCAAAACCACGGCGCGATTTGCCCTGCGCGTCAATCCCGACGTCTTCGCCGAGACTCATCCTTACATCTCCACCGGACTGCGGGAACACAAGTTTGGCATCGACATCCGCCAGGCTCTCCGAATTTATAAGCAGGCCGCTAGCAATCGCTGGCTTGAGGCCCACGGAGTCAGCGTGCACATCGGTTCGCAGATTCGCTCCGCCGACCCGTTCGGCGCGGCGATGCAGCGGGTCAACAAGCTGGTGCGGCAACTCAGCGCGGCGGGCATCGAGTTGAGCACGATCGACGCCGGCGGCGGCCTCGGCATCGACTATCGCGGCGGCGCTCCCATTTCGTCTGCGCAGCGGCGCAGCGGCAGCTTCGATGCCGCCGAAAAAGTCCGCGACTACGCAGCCGCCCTCAACCAGGCGCTCGACGGATTCGGTGGACGGCTCGTGCTCGAGCCGGGCCGCTTTATCGTGGCCCAGGCCGGGGCTCTCGTGGCCCGTGTCCTCCAGGTCAAGCGCAACGGAAGCAAGACGTTCGTGATCACCGATGCGGCCATGAACGACCTGATTCGCCCGGCGCTCTACCAGGCCCATCACGAAATTGTTGCCGTGCGCCCGCGCGCCGGCCGTCCCCGGGTTGTCGACGTCGTCGGGCCGGTGTGCGAGACGGGCGACTTCTTTGCACGCGACCGCGCCCTCTCGCCGGTCGAGCCGGGCGACCTGATCGCGCTGCTCGATGCCGGAGCCTACGGAATGGCGCAGAGCTCGAACTACAACTCTCGCCCCCGCGCCGCCGAGGTGCTCGTCGAGGGACGCAAGGCGCGCCTGATTCGCCGCCGCGAGACAGTTGAGGATTTGCTCGCAACCGAGATCCCTTGAGGGCAAATGAGCAGCTGGTGAAGTGGCCATGCCGTCTTCCCGATCCCAACTCCCCGCGCGCTTCGACTCCTCTGATCTCTGACCGCTGATCTCTGATCTCTGTTTTTTCTTGTCAATAGGCAATTTGAAAAATAATTTGTAACTCGCTGATTCTATTGCGAATTTTCCTTGCTCGATTTTGCGTATTAATTATCTCGATTAGCGCACAATAGAAAAGTAGTCAAAAACAGCCGAGGGCATGGGGAGCCAATTCCCATGCCCTTTTGCTTTTCAGCAGCAAATTGATGGAGAGAAAGGAGTGAAAATGTCGCTTTCGTCAAACCTTCGCCAAAATCCGCCTGTTTCCGAAGCTTTTACTCATTCCAAATAGGTTATCGGCGATGCATGTGCACACCCCTCCCCTACCCCCTTCGCTCCCTCTTCGCCCCATTCGCACCGGTTTCAGGGCAGTTCCCCATTGCGCAAAGCGCGTCTGCCGCACCGCAGGTCCCGCGAAGCGGAGTTGGCCGCACCGCAGGTGCCCGCTGACCGCCGCGAACTGCT
>Ga0181516_10000946_pt1 | contig 23684 bp, 21 predicted proteins | sample PEATcosm2014_Bin_25_FD_121104 | JGI IMG/M metagenome (GOLD analysis project Ga0181516, IMG submission 121104) | Peatland microbial communities from MTU Mesocosm Facility, Houghton, MI, USA - PEATcosm2014_Bin01_10_metaG | ecosystem: Environmental > Terrestrial > Soil > Wetlands > Peat | place... | reverse complement strand
CGCGAAGCCACCGATCGAAATACCCTCGAGCAACAGGAACTGATTGAAGACCTGAAGTCGGTCGGCAACAAGGTCAACTTTGTCGGCCTCCTCGCCATTGTTTTGCTCGGTATCTCGATCTTTGTGAACGTGGTGCTTTTCCTTCACATCAGGAAAGTTCTTCCTTAGCTCTTACCCCAGGTCGGCTGCGCCATTTGAATCCACTGGAAATCGTAGCCCAAGTGCATAACCACGGCTCCCACCTTGTAAGCACGTGCTCCGGCGACTGTGTCCATTCCTCCAAATATTTTCCGTGGAATTGCACATTGAGAGCTCATGGCGCTTATTCCAATCGATAAATTGTGGATAGTTTTATATAAGAACAAAGTATTTTTACAACATAAATATAACTTTCCTCAATTTCGCTTACTTTCTTACCCTTTGTGATCGGAAGTGTTGCCAGTCGTATTTTCAGAGGGCTACTATTCCGGTTAGCTTAATCCACAATCGGGATCACCGTTCTCGATCCCGAACTATGTTCCGCTATGCAGTTGTTCCCAAGTTCACAGTGCTCTACCAACCAGCGGCGCGATAGCTCTTTTTTAGGATCTCCAATGTCCAATGCTGAAATTGCCATGCCTACGCGACCTTCAAGGAGCGGCGGCGACGCATACTTCTGCTTAAGATCAATTGCTTCTTAAAATACCGTTACCCGCGCGCGCAAACGGAGTGTTTCGTTATGGCATGGTATGCCTACTGCATCGGTGAAAAACTAGCATTTCCTGAATTAGCCCGTCATCGTAAGCCAGTTCCGATGGAATCCGTACACGGAGTGAGCGGCAATCAGGTATTTCTTTATCCCGCCAGTGACCTCGCGGTTATCGTGAGCGAACACAACCCAGGGGAAACCCTGAACCAGAAATCAGGCGTCGACCACGCCCGTGTGATCGCCGACTGCTTTCAGCATTCAACCGTCCTGCCTTTTCGCTTCGGCACTGTCTTCAATGACGATGAGAGCCTGCGCAAATCCGTCCGCTCCAACCAGCGCCAATTTCTCGGCAATATCGACAAATTGCGCGGAAAGACGGAGATGCATCTCAGGATCTTCGTCGACGATTGTTGCGGCCGTGAATTGGAACGCCAGCTTCCCGTCGAGAGGGTTGGCCGCGAATACCTGACCAACCTCCGCGAGACCGCCTCGCGCACCCGCGAACGCCAGACCCGCGCCCGCGCCGTCAGCTTCCAGATGCACCGCCTCTTTTTGCCTCTAGACGAAGAGGTTAGCTGCCGTCTCACTGAATCCGGCAAGATGGTCCTCGACATCGCCCATCTTATCGACCGCAAGTACGTCGAGCGCTACCAGAACAAGTTCGCCTCCACCAGCGCCCTGCTCCGCGAGTGCCAGATGCAGCTCTCAGGCCCTTGGCCTCCCTACCACTTCGTCCACCGCCTCACCCGCCCGGCCCACCAGCAAGCCCCGGCCGCGCCCATATCTACTCCCGTTCCAGTCCCACAGCCTCTCGAATCGGTCGCCGTCCTGGTCTAACCAAACCAGGCTCCAAAGCCCAACAGAAAGCCCCATTCCGCTCGTCGGAATGGGGCTTCTTGCATTTGTCTTGCGTCTTGCTCCCGCACAACGCCAGGCTGTGCAACTTTGTCGTCCCGATGGCGCAATTGCTGTTCGCGACCATCGGGAGCGGCGCCGAAGGCGCAGTTGGCCCCACCGCAGGTGGTTAGTCGTAATAGTCCAGACCCAGGTGCGTGATCAGGCCCTCACCCATAATGTGCCGCAGCGTATTCTTCAGCTTCATCGACTGAATAAACAGATCGTGCTCCGGATAAAGCCCTTCGGCCGTCTGCGGCGACTTCAAATAGAAGCTCAGCCACTCCTGAATCCCAATCGACCGCAACCCCGGAGTCCGCTTGGCCAGATCCAGAAACAGCACCAGATCCAGCGCAATGGGCGCAGCCAGAATCGAATCCCGGCACAGGAAGTTCACCTTGATCTGCATTGGGTAGCCCAGCCAACCAAAGATATCGATGTTGTCCCAGGCTTCCTTGTCGTCCCCGCGCGGAGGATAGTAGTTGATCCGAATCTTGTGGTAGATGTCCTTGTATAAATCCGGATAAAGCTCCGGCTGGAAGATGTATTCGAGTGAGCCCAGCTTCGACTCTTCCTTGGTCTTGAACGACTGCGGATCGTCCAGCACCTCGCCGTCGCGGTTGCCCAGAATGTTTGTGGAGAACCATCCCTTCACGCCGATCATGCGCGCCTTGAAAGCCGGCGCCAGCACCGTTTTCATAAAAGTCTGCCCGGTTTTGAAGTCCTTCCCGCAAATCGGCGCGGCATTCTTCTTTGACAACTCAATCAGCGCTGGCGTGTCCACGGTCAGGTTCGGCGCGCCATTGGCAAACGGCACTCCCTCGCTCAACGCGGCATAGGCGTAAATCTGCGAAGGAGCAATCCCGATGTCGTCCGTCTCCAACCCCTTCTCAAACGCCTTCAGCGACGCGTGTACCGCCGTCGGCTCTATGAAGATCTCCGTGGATCCGCACCAGATCATCACCACACGGTCCACGGTCTTCTTGAACGCTTGTATGTCCGCCCTCACCTGGTCGGCTAAATCGCGCTTGTTCTTGCCCTTCTTCACATGCGTTCCGTGCAGCCGCTTCACATAGTACTGATCGAAAACCGCCGGCATCGGCTTGATCTTTTCGAGATAAGGCTTCAGCTTGGCCAGCGTCTCCTTGTCCAAAACCTCGGCGTGCGCGGCCGACTCGTAGACGTTGTCTTTGAAGATGTCCCAGCCGGTAAAGACCACGTCGTTCAGATCCGCCAGCGGCACAAAGTCCTTAATCAGCGGCGACTTGTTCTCCGTACGCTTGCCCAGTCGAATCGTCCCCATTTGCGTCAGCGATCCCACCGGCTTCGCCAGCCCGCGCCGCACCGCTTCAACGCCCGCGATCATTGTGGTGGCCACTGCACCCAGGCCTACCACCATCACGCCCAACTTCCCCTTCGCCGGCGCAACCTTGCTTGAGGTTGCACGTTTTCCGCCCGTCTTCTTCTTCGTTGCCATCGTTTTCCCCTGTCCTTCTCTTTCAAATAATGAATTCTGTAAACAAACTTGGAAACCGGCGTGCCCCGTGACAGGGGCAACCCAGACTCCGCAAAACCTGAAGCCTTAACCAGCCCTCTCGGTGCGCGCCTTGCTCAGGTGGCTCCAGAGAAACCACACCACACCTGCCACCAGCGCCACCTCCACCACCAGATGGAAGCGGTGAAACCACTCATGCAGCCGCGGGTCTGTATTCCACGCTTCGCCCAACTTCTTTCCTATCCAGGCCAGGCAGAAATACCAGATCAACGAGCCCACAGTCGTGTAGACGTGAAAGCGCACCCGCGCCATCTTCGCGATTCCAGCTGGAAACGCCACAAATGTTTGCACAATCGGCAACATCCGCCCAATCAAAATCGCAATCGACCCATAACGGTCGAAGAACCCGCTCATGCGATCCAGGTCGTGATGGCTCATCAATACCCATTTGCCGTACCGCTCCACCATCGGCCGCCCGCCCTTGGCGCCAATCCAGTAAGCAATGGCCGAGCCGATATTGCAGCCCACGGTCCCCGCCAGCGCCACCAGGAACAGGTTGAATCGTCCCAGGTACACCAGGTACCCGGAGAACGGCATGATCAGCTCGGATGGGATTGGAATGCCGGATGAGTTGAGCGTGATGAGGCCGACAATGCCGGCATACCCGCCGGCATCGATAATGTGTGTAACCAGCTGTACAAGGTACGCGATGATTTTTTCGCTCATGCCTTAGCGAGTATACCGGGTGGGTCCAATTGTTCTTGAGGTCTCTGTGTCAATTTACGGTGCGGCTGCGCGAATCATGCCTGTTTCCGCGAACTTGGGATCGATTGCCTAAAGCTACTAACTCTGTTTACACTAGTTACTCTTGCATTTATCTAATGTCGGAGTTTTCTATGGCCAGAAAATACTCCATGCGCTGCTCCATCGCCAGCACCCTCGATATCATCGGAGATCGATGGACGATCCTTATCCTGAGAGACTTGTTCCTTCACCAGACGCGGCGGTTTCAGGACTTTGAAGCCAGCCTTCCCGGCCTGACCCCCAGCGTGCTTTCGGCTCGCATTAAGGAACTCACTGCTCATGGCATTCTCCGCAGCCGTCTCTACGCCGAGCATCCGCCGCGCCCTGAATATTTGCTGACACCCAAGGGGCGGGCGCTGAACCCCATCCTGATCGCGATGAAGGCATGGGGCGAGCAATATGCTGCCTTTACTCCGGGAGCCGCCAGCCTGGAGAGCGACCTCCGCAACGGCTGACACTGCTTTGCTACCATGAGTCTTGCTCCATCGCGCAATTTGAGGTGCTTCCCTTGACTGAATTCTCCCCAGTTCCGTTAACTCTTGAAGGCTCCAGCCTTCTCCATCAGTTCTTTCACTTCGACTGGAAGGCCTGGCGCGAGACTCCCTTCGCCGACCGAGAACGAATCGCGCACGAAGCCGTCATCGCCCTCAAAGGACTGGAGCGCGCCACTCCAGAATCCCCCGTCCGCTCTGCCCTCTTTTCGCAGCTCGGCCACAAAGGCGACCTGATCCTCATCCACTTCCGCGATTCCTTCGAGGCCCTCAACCAGGTCGAGCTCGATCTCGCGCAACATCCCCTATACGATTACTTAGTACCCACGCACTCCTATGTCTCCGTAGTTGAACTCGGCCTCTATGAATCCAGCCGAAAAACCTGGGAAGCCGCGGCCGCTAAAGGTCTCGCGCCCGACTCACCCGAATTCCAGGCCGAGGTCGCCGAAAACATGAAGCGAGCTGCCGACGCAATGAAACCGCGTCTCTACCCCGCCATTCCTGAAGCCAAATACCTCTGCTTCTATCCCATGGACCGCCTCCGAGGCGAAACCAAGAACTGGTACACCGTTCCCTTCGCCGACCGTCAGCGGATGATGCACGAGCACGGCCTCATCGGACGCAAGTACGGCGACCAAGTCAAGCAGGTCATCTCCGGCTCCATCGGCATGGACGATTGGGAGTGGGGCGTCTCCCTCTTCGCCGAAGACCCGGTCGTCTTCAAGCGGCTGATCTACGAGATGCGCTTCGACGAAGTAAGCGCCATCTACGCTCTCTTCGGCAAGTTCTACCTCGGCATCCGCCTGCCGATCGAACGCCTGCCACACTGGCTCGAAGGCAAGCTTTGACATTTTCCCCCGCTATTGATTGCATGGTAAGGTAGTTTTACCTTACCATTGACTGCGAGGACTCTTATGCCGACTCTTACCGTCACCACAAAGGGTCAGATCACGCTGAAACAGGATCTTCTGCGGCACCTTAACGTCAACCCCGGCCAGAAAGTCGCCGTTGAGAAGTTGCCGGATGGCCGCCTCGCGGTCGGAGCCGCACGGAAAACAGGCTCCATCGCTAAATTTAGTGGTTTTTTGGCGAAAAAAGGAACTCCAAGACTCAGCATCGCTCAGATCAAGAAGATTACCGAAGATGCCTGGGCAGGAAAACGTTGAAGATCGCCGTAGATACGAACGTCTTGTTGCGGGATGTGCTTCAGGACGACTCGGTGCAATCGCATTTGTCGAAAGAGACCCTCCAAAATGCCGAATTCGTTGTTATACCTGTTGCGGTTTTCTGCGAATTCGTGTGGGTTCTGCGCCAGGGCTACAAGAAGTCTGCCTTTGAAATCGCGGATGCAATTCGTGTACTAACGGACAGTCCCAATGTCATCACCAACGAGCCAACTGTGGAAGCGGGATTGGCTTTTCTCGATGCTGGCGGAGACTTCGCCGACGGCGTCATTGCCCACGAAGGCGACTGGCTTGGCGCCGAGGAATTCGTCAGCTTCGACAAGAAGGCCGTGTTCTTACTCAAGCAGCAAGGCAAGCGCGCGCGCCTGCTTCTTTGAAAAGCAGCAGGCATGGGATGCGGCAAAGTCCATGTCGCTTTCCGCCTCTTCGGCTAGTTCTTTTCGGCATAAGGCTGCCAATAGAAAAGTCAGGCAGTCGGCTCAGCGGTGCCTGTAACTTGGCGACTAATCGGTTTCTTTGGGGCGGTTGCAGGATATGGAGATTTGCGTAAGTCTAGAGGAGGCTATTCATGAAATTCATCGCCGCCAGCATTTTTCTCCTAGGTTCTACAATGCTTGGCCAAACTCCAGTGGATAACTCCGCACTAACTCAGCTCTTCACAGTTGACCAGAACGCACGTAAGGCGCCCAACATCGATTGGGTAAAACTCACAGCCCAAGACGAGGAGCGTCGAAAGCAGGTCCATCAGATGCTTGAGACCGGCGAAATCCGAACAGCGAATGACTACTTCCATGCAGCCCTGATCTACCAACATGGCCAAAAACCGGAGGACTTTCTTCTTGCACATGCGCTAGCCGTGGATGCCATTAGCCTTGGAGGGAAGAACGCTCGGTGGCTCGCCGCTGCCACGCTCGATCGGTATTTGAGATCTATCTCTAAGCCGCAGATATACGGAACTCAATTTGAGGCCAATCAGAAGAAGATATGGACTCAGCAGACATTGGATCCCTCGTTGGTAACCGATAGTGTGCGCGCAGCAGTGTGTGTTGTTCCAGCCGCGGAGCAGACCAAGATTCTGCAAGATGTCAATAAGGGCGCAGCTTTTCGAAGTACAAACGCCGCGAATTATCGCAGTTCGATCACTTCTGACTGTGAATAACAAATCCATTGCGAGTATGGGTGGGCAACCGACAGAAAACTATGCAAAAACCGAATCCATCCCGCAATCCCAAAGCGAAGAAGCAGCCCAAATTATTGCGCGGCCCACTCGCCCCCGACCGCATCTCTGCCATCTTGCAGGGACTTGACGAAGCCTACCCCGAAGCCGTCTGCGCCCTCACCCACAGTTCGCCGTGGGAGCTGCTGGTCGCGACCATCCTCTCCGCGCAATGCACCGACGTCCGCGTAAACATGGTCACGCCCGACCTTTTCCGCCGCTTCCCCACTCCCGCCGCAATGGCCAAGGCGACCCTGCCCCAGCTCGAAGCTCTGATTAAAACAACCGGCTTCTTTCGCAACAAAGCCAAGTCCATCAAGGGAGCAGCGCAGAAAATCATCACCGGCTTCAATGGCAAAGTTCCTCAAACCCTCGCCGAGCTCATCACCATCCCCGGCGCAGCCCGCAAAACCGCTAACGTTGTTTTAGGCGTCTGTTTCGGCAAAGCTGAAGGAGTAGTCGTCGACACCCACGTCTTCCGCATTGCCCGCCGCCTTGGCCTCGCCAAAGGCGACACTCCCCAGAAGGTCGAACAGGAACTGATGAAGGTCATCCCCGGGGACCATTGGATCGCCTTCTCCCACCAACTAATCCACCACGGCCGCCAGGTCTGCTTTGCACGCAATCCCAAGTGCGACCGCTGCAACCTCGAACAGCTCTGCACCTCGAAAGATAAAACCTGGTCCAGTTAGAGCGAAACCAGAGAAGTTGTGCCCATTTGAGCCTTGTGCAGGGTCGCCGCTCCTCGGGGTCGCGTCGACTTGAGGGCTGCGGCCTCGGCGTACAGTCACTCTGGTTTCGCTGTAACGCCGATTCCAGATACCAACCTCATCCAGCCGCAAAGTGCGCAATCGCTGCTTCCACCAGCCCTGGTAAATCCGAGACCATCGCCTCCTGCGCCGGAACCCACCCCGCATCCACCAGCGTGGCGCTCGTGATCGGCCCAATCGAGATAGCCGCGACCCCGCGAAATGGCCACTCAATCCCACCCTCTTTCGCCGCATTTGCAAGGTGCGTCACACTGGATGAACTGGTAAACGTAGCCGCATCGATCCCTTTGGCAAGAGCCTTGCTCAATAGGTTCGGAGCATCCGCAGGCATCACGTTGCGGTACACATCCACCACGTCCAAATTGGCTCCAGCAGCACGCAGCGCATCTGGAATGATATCGCGCGCAATAGCCGCTCGGGCCAGCATAACCCGGCGTCTGCATACCCTTGGAGCCAGTGCCACCACCAGGCTCTCGGCCACGTAGTCATCCGGAACCAGCGCAACCGGGAATCCCGCCATCTTCGCTGCCATCGCGGTGGCGTTTGCGATCGCGGCCACATGTAACTGAGGCGGAGCCAACTGATCGAGCGGGATGCGTATTGCAGCAGCACGTTCGGTCAGCGCCCGAACGGCGTTCGCGCTGGTGACAATCAGCCAGTCGTAGCTGCCGAGCCGCTGCAGGGCCCAATCCAGCGCATCCAGATTCTCCGGCGGCCGGATCTCCAGTACCGGAACCTCAACCGGTTCGGCCCCGTGAGCGCGCAGTTCCTCGCTCAGTTTCCCGGCCTGATGCACAGCGCGTGTTACCAGGATTCGTCTGCCCGAGAGCAGCAAATTCAATGCGGCGCTCCATTTGTTTGGAGTAACGGTCCGGCTCCCGCGTCGATGAGCATCTTCGCAGCCAGCCGTCCCAGCGCGGCCGGGGGGAAGTTGCCACGCGTCTCGCGATGATAAATCCGAACGGCTGCCCCTGTCATTGGATCGGCAACCACCCCAAATATTTCGTCTGCCGGTTCTCCGCCGACAAGTTCTAGATCCGATATCGCCCGGCAATGAAACCCTATCGGAACCTGGCAGCCTCCGCCCAGCGCGGCCAACGCTGCGCGTTCTGCGGTGACTGCGAATCTTGTGTCCGCATGGTCCAGAAAAGCTACCGCGGTGATCGTCCCATCATCGCCTTTGCGCGTTTCAATCCCCAGCGCCCCTTGCCCCGCCGCCGGACAAAAATCCTTTAGGCTCATCCGCTCCCGCACCAGGTCTGTCTTTCCCAGCCGCTCCAGTCCTGCGGCCGCCAGCAGAATTGCATCCACCTGTCCCTCGACCAGCTTCCGCAGCCGCGTATCGACATTTCCGCGGAATTCCTGTGCTTCAATGTCCGGCCGAAGCGCTTTCAACTGCGCTCGCCGCCGCTGGCTGCTGGTGCCAACGCGCGCGCCCACAGGCAACTCAGCCAGGCTCATGTAATTCACTGAAACCAGCGCGTCGCGCGGGTCGACCCTCGGCGGCGTAGCGGCCAACGCAAACGGCTCCGGCAGCTCCGTGGGAAGATCTTTGAGCGAATGTACCGCCAGATCTACCCGTCCCTCGGCCAGCGCCTCCTCAATCTCCTTGGTAAACATCCCCTTTGAACCAACCTGGGCAAACGTCACTTCCTGCAGCCGGTCTCCGGTGGTCTTGATGATCTCGATTTCGACCTCATGCCCCTGCGTGCGCAGGAGCCCGGCAATATGGTTGGCCTGCCAAAGTGCAAGCTGCGAACCACGGCTTCCTATGCGAAGCTTCATCGGTGGCTCTCCATCTTCTCTGGCTCAGTGCTAGCCGGCTTTTCCGTCGCCTCTGGCGTCAACCGCACAGGTTCCGGCTCAATTGCAGCCGCATTCACTGACCACTCCTCGCAAACCGTCTCCAGCCGTACTGTGTCGTTCTCGCGCGCCGCCTGCTTAAGAGCCTGCATCGGTGGATGCATAAACTTGTTCACCAGCCCCCGCGTCAGCGCTTCCACAGCAGCAAGCTGCTCTGCCGTCAGTGTGCCCAGCCGGCTGTTCATCCGCTGCAACTCCCCCTGGCGAATCTCCTCCGCTTTACGCTGCAGCGCCACAATCGCCGGGGCCACGTTCACCGTTCGCTGCCGCTGCTGAAACCGTTCTACCTCGCCCGCGATCAGTGTCTCCGCATCGCTGGCCTCGCGCGTGCGCTCAGCCATGTGTGCCGCTGCCACCTGCTGCAAATCGTCGATGTCGTAGACAAAGATGCCGTCCAGCTTGTTCATCGCTGGATCCACATCGCGCGGAACCGCAATGTCAATGAAGAACATGGGCCGGTTCTTGCGCCGGTGCAGAAACGCCTGCCCGTGCTCGGTTCTAAAAATCGGATGCGGCGCGCCCGTCGAGCTGATGACGATGTCCGCCTCGCTAGCCGCCTCGTACAACTGCTCAAACGGAATCACGCGCCCGTCGAACGCCTCCGCCATCATCCGCGCCCGCTCCTGCGTCCGATTGCTTACCAGGATGGCGCCCGCTCCCTGCTGCACCAGGTGCCGCGCGGCCAGTTCGCTCATCTTCCCCGCGCCAACCAGAAAAACCGTCCGCCCTTGCAGCGACCCAAAGATCTTCCGCGCCAGATCCACCGCAACCGAAGCAATGGAAACCGAATTCGATCCAATGCCCGTCTCCGACCGCGCTTTCTTCGCGGCGGCAAATGCGCTCTGGAGCAGATGCTCCAACTGTCCCGCCACGGTACCCGCGGCCCGGGCCACGGCAAAGGCCTCTTTCACCTGCCCCAGAATCTGCGGCTCGCCCACCACCATCGAGTCCAGGCTCGCCGCCATGCGGAACAGATGCCGCACCGCGTCCTTGTCGCGATGTTCGTAAACGTGCGGAGCAAGCTCGGCCGGATCAACCCCGAACTGCCGATGCAGGAACCCCATCAAATCCGTCTCCGGTGAATCCACAGCCGCCAGCAACTCAACCCGGTTGCAAGTGGACACAATCATGCACTCGGCCACGCCCGGTACTGCCGCGAGCGTCCGCGTTGTCTCCGGCAGTTCCTCGCGCGAGATGGCAATCCGTTCGCGCAACGCGATAGGCGCGGTCTTGTGATTGACGCCAATGAGCGTAAGCGTCATTGCGGACCGTACCTGTGGACGTGGCTGAAGAGGTTGACGGCCCAAACGGCCATCATCAGCAACAGCACGCCCCCTGAAAGATAGGCCGCCTTGCGTCCGCGCAACCCCGCCGAGCGGCGCACAAACAAGAGGACGACGTAGACAAACCAGCTGATAAACGACGCAATGACTTTGGGGTCAAGGAAGTAGGCCGCTCCCAGTTGCGTCTCTTGCGCCAGTACCGATCCAATGATCAGCCCCACAGTCATGCATGGAAATCCGAACTCCAGCGTGGCAAGAGCGATTCTTTCCAAGGTGTCGAGCGGCGGGAGCCACTCCAGCGGCGCCCACCAGGAATCGGTCCCCGGCTTCGGCTTGCTCTTGATCCGCCGCTCTTGCACGAGGTAAAGCATCGACGCCAGCAGGCTGAAGCAGAGTGCCGCGTAGGCCAGCATCAGCGCCACGATGTGCGTGATGAGCCAGCTGATCCTGACCCCTTCCGAAGGAAAGGTATAGCGATCCGGCCCCAGAGCGGGCACAAATACCAGGAAGAATGTCGCCGGCAAAACGAAGATTCCCAGCGAAATAGCGTCGTAAAGCCACCAAACCAGAAAGAAGAGTCCAGCCACAGCGAACCCCAGCAGCGACTCAACTTCGCGAATCCCGACCGGCATCCAGCGGTGCGCCTGCACCAGCATCTCGACTACCGAAACAAAATGAAAGAAGAACGCCATCCCCCCCAGGTGAACGCACGTCTTCCGCCAGCGGACCACGCCATAAAGCACGGCCGGAAAGACGGTGATGCCCGCCGCCGCGTAAAGGATTGCCGCAACTCGTAGCCAAAGCAGGTACATGACGTCTTCTACGTTAAGGGGTTGGGATACGCTCGCCTGTGATCTATATCACTCGGTAGGGGTTTACGCGTAGACCCTGAGGGCCGAAAAGAGCGCTCGGCCTATTGATATTAGAGTAAATGGCCCAGGGTGAGAGAGTGTGATCCGGGACGCCCTCAAAATCCGCAGCGCTCCCCGACTTTCTCTTTTGAAACGAAGCGGTGGTGCGCGTTCGGTGGAGCGGCGCTTAAAGCTCCTTCATCGACTCAGTGGGGCAAAGCTCGACGATAAATCAGGCCGATCGCAATCCCGACAACGAGCCATTCGAGAAAGTAGGCGGCCGATTGCTGCAGGGTCAGCTTGAGTCCAATGTTGAGGTTGGCGTAGTTGTGCAGGACAAAGGCGCAAATCGCGAAAATGCCAATGAGCGCTCCGAAGCGGGCGCCTTCAACGAGGCCCGAGCCTCCTTGGTAGGCAAGCGCATAGAGTACGGCCAGCACAATCATCGAAACGAAAATCTCGACCATCGCGACGGGCATTTTGCTCATCTGGCCCTTCTCGTCGCGGTAGACGGCCGGATACTTGAGGAATTCGGTCTTGAGCGAGGGGAAGAGACCGAAGATTGCAAAGCCAAGAGCCATGTAAGCGACGAACGCGCCGAGCGCTGCAAGGAACACTCTCAGGAGGTTCATAGAGATCCTCTCCAAATTGAAAAGGGGAAGGAATGCCCGTGGGTTCAATTTAGGGACTGGGCGCGATGGCAGTCAAGAAAAATGAGCGGGCTGTACGAGCGGCTCACCGCGTTAATCTGGAAGGCAGTGTGATTCGGGACGACATCAAACCCAGCAGCGCTACCCATCCATCTCTTTTGGAAGAAGCCGGTGGTGCGGGCATGGCAGCGCCAGACGGAAAATCCACGCCGCAAGAGCCTCCTGCGGAGAAAATCTCCGCGGAGCTGACGCCCTTTATGCGCCAGTGGACCGCGGCGAAACGCGAGAACCCCGACGCGCTGCTCTTCTTCCGCATGGGCGACTTCTACGAGCTCTTCTATGACGACGCCGTGGTCGTCAGTCGCGAGTTGCAGTTGACCCTGACGGCGCGCGATCGCGAGCGCTCCCAGCCCATGTGCGGCGTCCCATACCACGCGGTCGAGCAGTACCTTACCCGCCTTCTTCGCAAGGGTTACCGGATCGCCATCTGCGACCAGATGGAGGACCCCAAACTCACCAAGAAGATCGTCCGTCGCGAAGTCACCCGCGTCCTCTCCCCGGGTACGGCCCTCGATGCCGGACTCGGGCAGGAGCAGAACAACTTTCTCGCGGCCCTCTTCGAAGCCGGAACAGCGAAGGAGCCAGTCTGGGCCCTGGCCTTGCTCGACGTTTCAACCGGCGAATTTCGCACTGCGGAGTTCTCCGGACCACACGCGCGTCAGCAGGCTGTCGACGAGCTCATGCTCGCCTCCCCGAGCGAGGTTCTGCTCCCGCTGAGCGCGGAGCTCCCCGCGCAGCTCGAACGCATTCCAGCCCGCACACGAGTCGAGGACTGGGTCTGGACGCATGACTTCGCCGTTCCTCTGGTCGAGCGGCAACTCAATGTTCGCTCGCTTGAAGGCTTCGGCCTCTTGGGCCATCCCGCCGCCTCCATCGCCGCCGGCGCAGTTCTGCACTATGTCAGGACCACGCAAAAGAATGAAGCGTTGCACATCGACTCGCTCAAGTTCCAGGAACACTCCACAGCGCTGGAGCTCGATCAGGTAACGGTCCGCAACCTCGAACTTGTCGACCCGCTCTTTCAAGGCCAGGACCAGCGGACTACCCTGTTTTGTACGCTCGATGCATGTCTCACCCCCATGGGCAAGCGGTTCCTGCGAGCCACAATTCTGCGTCCTTTGGTCGATTCCGCCGCTATCGAAGCCCGCTACGAAGCAGTCGCCGAGGCGCATGCCGATCTGGTCAGACGCGAGGAAATCCGGCGCGCATTCTCCGGCCTCCTCGATCTGGAGCGGCTACTTGCACGAATATCCCTAGACTCGGCCGGGCCGCGCGACGTGAGGGCGCTCGCCGCCAGCCTGGCCCGCCTGCCGAGTCTGAAGACGGCGCTCCAAGCAATGCAGGCTGCGCAATGGCGCAAGCTCACGGAACGGCTCGATCCGCTCGACGACGTTACGGCACGCATCGCAACCACGCTGGTCGCCGAACCGCCCTTGACACTCGTTGACGGCGGGGCCATCGCGTCCGGCGTAGATGCGGAGCTCGATGAGTTGAAGACGATCTCGACCACCGGCCGTCAAGCGATCGCGGCCATCGAAGAGCGGGAACGAACGCGGACCGGAATCGGCTCTCTCAAGGTGCGCTACAACTCAGTCTTCGGCTACTACATCGAGATCACCAAGGCCAACCTGGCCATGGCGCAGGCGGACTACGAACGCAAGCAGACCCTGGTCAATGCCGAGCGTTTCACCACGCCGGAGCTCAAGGAATACGAGCGCAAGATTCTCACCGCGCACGACCGTTCCATCGAAATTGAAAAACGAATCTTCGCCGAACTGCGCAAGTTCGTGCTCGAAGCCGCAGGCCGCATCCGTCGTTCTTCCGCTGCCGTAGCCGAGTCTGACATGCTCGCCAATTTCGCGCATCTCGCCGCGCTACGCCGGTATGTCCGTCCGGCACTCGTCGACGAGCTGGTCATTGAAGCCGTCGCCGCGCGTCATCCGGTTATCGAGCAGTGGATGGAGGAGACCCGCGAAGGCCGCTTCATCGCCAATGATTTGTATCTCAGTGCCGGAGCAGCGGGGCCGAGCCTGCTGCTGATCACGGGCCCCAACATGGGCGGCAAAAGCACCTATCTGCGCCAGGCCGCGATGCTGGTCTTGATGGCGCAGATGGGCACCTTCGTTCCCGCCGAAAGCCTCCGCTTCGGCCTCGTCGACCGCATCTATACCCGCATCGGCGCCAGCGACAATGTGGCGCGCGGCCGTTCGACCTTCATGGTCGAGATGACAGAGACGGCGACGATTTTGAATACAGCCACAAAGCGGTCGCTGATCCTCCTCGACGAAATGGGCCGTGGCACGGCAACATTCGATGGCCTGAGCCTGGCTTGGGCAACCGTCGAGTATCTCCACGCCGAAACCGGCGCGCGCACCCTCTTTGCCACGCACTATCATGAGCTCACTATGCTGGCCGAAAAGCTCGAGCGCGTTCGCAATCTTCGCGTCGGCGTGAAAGAGGCCGCCGGGGGAATCGTCTTCCTGCACAACATCGAGCCCGGCGCTGCCAGTAAGAGCTACGGCATCGAGGTCGCGCGTCTCGCCGGACTCCCGCCTGTCGTTATCGAGCGCGCCAAGCGCGTGCTCAAGCAACATGAGAAGCAGGAACGTCAAAGCGTGCAGGTGGAAACAGCGGAGCCGGTGCAACTCACTATCTTCACTCCGCTCTCGCAGAGAATTGTCGATCGCATCGAGGCCGTCGATGTGAACGCACTAACCCCGCTGCAAGCGCTGAACCTGCTGGAAGAGCTGAAACAGGAACTGAAGGAGAAAGGATGACGGCGAATCTCCGCCACGCAGCGGGAAGCCTCCTGGTCGTCGGGCTCGGAGCCACCGAGCTGACCGGCCTCGAGCGCGCATGGCTCAGGCTGGTGCGCCCGGCGGGCATCATCCTCTTCCGGCGCAACATCGCCGACCCTCGCCAGACACGCGCGCTGCTCGCCAACGCAACCGAACTCTGCGCCCCTCACATCCTTCGTTGTGTCGATGTAGAAGGCGGAACAGTTGACCGTTTGCGCGATGCGCTGGCGGGCATGCCTTCGGCGCAAGCTGTGGCCCAGGCCGGGCGTGCAACCGGCAAGTCTGCTCTGGCCCGAGAGCATGGCGAATTGGTGGCGCGGGCAGTGCGCGCATTCGGCTTCAATACCACGCTCGCGCCGGTCCTCGATCTCGGTCTACCCGCATCTGCCGCGGTGATGGGAACGCGCTGCGCCTCGCCAGAGCCGGCAGAAGTCATAGCCTATGCTTCCAAATTCCTGCAAGGTCTGAAAGCGCAGAGCGTAGTCGGATGCGGCAAGCACTTCCCCGGCCTCGGCGGCGGAACACTCGACTCGCATCTGCAGACACCGTCGATCCAGCGCAGCACACAGGATATCTGGCAGCAGGATTTGACGCCCTATAGGGAACTCCGCGCTGAGCTCCCCATGGTCATGGTCAGCCATGCCGCGTATCCCAAGACACCAGGCGGGAACCGTCCGGCGTCTGTTTCGTCGTATTGGATAACCACAGTTCTCCGCGAGAAAATCGGCTACCGGGGATTGATCTTCTCCGACGATCTGGAAATGGGCGGAATTCTCAAGCACATGCCCATCGAAGAAGCCTCCATCGAGGCCGTGCGCGCTGGCATGGACTTGCTCGAAATCTGCCACAGCCCGGAGCTGATCCTGCGTGCATATGAAGCACTGCTCGCCGAAGCCGAGCGATCCACGGCATTCGCGAAGTTGATCCTCAAACGCGCCGCGGAAACAAAGCGCAAGCGTGCCCGTTTATTCGGCGGCAAGCCTCCCGCTCCGCTTTCGCAGCAGCAATTCGAAGCGTTGCGAACTCGGGTTCTTCGCTTCGCTGAAGCAGTCGGTAAAGCACAACCGGTACAGGAGAGCCAGACAGCATGAACGCAAAGCCAATGCTAGTGGCCGGCATCATGAGCGGAACATCCGCGGATGGAATCGATGTCGCCTTGGTCGAGATCGTTCCCGGAAAGCTCAAGCCCAGGCTGCGGTTGATCGCTCATGAAGGATTTGCATTCCCAGCCGCGCTCCGGCGAGCCGTTCTGGCTGCGATGAATGCGGACTCCACCTCAACCGCCGAACTGGCGCGATTGCACTGGCGTCTCGGCATCGCCTACGCCGAAGCAGTGGCCGCGACCATGCAAATGCACGCCGTAGTGCCCGACCTGATCGGCTGTCACGGGCAGACACTCTACCATCAGCCACGCGTTGTGTCCTACGCCGGCCGGAGTTTTGCCTGCACCTGGCAGGCCGGCGAGGCGCAGGTCATTGCTTCGTCGCTCGGCATTCCCGTGGTTTCGAACTTTCGTCCCGCTGACATGCTTCAAGGCGGACAGGGCGCGCCGCTGGTCCCGTTCCTCGACCACGCCATGTTCGCCGATCCAAAGCGCGGACGCGTGTTGCAGAACATCGGCGGCATTGCAAACTTAACTGCGATTCCACCAAAAGCTCTGCCCCACGAAGTGGTCGCCTTCGACACCGGCCCCGGAAACATGGTCATCGACTGGCTGGCACAGGAGCTATTCAAAAAGCCATATGACCGAAACGGTGCGCTGGCCGCCGCAGGCACAGTGATTCAAACCGTGCTTGCGGCCGCCTTGCAGAATCCCTACTTCAACCGCAAGCCGCCGCGCACCGCGGGCCGCGAGCAGTTCGGCCGGGCCTACGCGGCGGATTTTCTCGATAAGTGTCGAAGACACTCCGACAATCCAAAGGACGCTCTCGCCACCGCAACAGCTCTGACCGCGGAGTCGATCGCTCGAAGCTATAAACGATTTATGGCTCGCACTATGAGGGGCAACCCCGTCGACTACATCGTCTCCGGCGGCGGCGCAAAGAATTCAACTTTGATGGCCATGCTGGCGCAGCGGCTTGAGCCCCTCGGATGCGAACTGGCCACGAGCGAACAGTTCGGCCTCCCGGCGGAAGCCAAAGAAGCCGCAGCATTCGCCCTGCTCGCGTGGATGACCTGGCATCGAATGCCATCCAACGTCCCGTCCGCAACCGGCGCAGCTCGCGAAGCAATCCTGGGTCAGGTGACCTATGCCTAGGTCTCTGATCGCTTGTTTACGTTCCATTTTGAGTGCCCCATCCATTCGACATCTTTCGATCGAATGGGTGGGAAAGCACGAACCTCAAGATGCGAACCCACGCGATCGGAGACCCGGCCGGCGCTTTGTGGCACCGTTTGCGCTCGCCGCGCTCATCTTGCTTTGCGCTTGCAAATCCCCACAGAGAGACCCGCAGACCGTCGTTTTTCTAATCGAGAGCAGTCCCGCCAATCTCGATCCCCGCATCGGAACCGATGGCCAATCGGAGCACATCGACGAGTTGCTCTTCGATGGCTTGGTCGCACGCGACGCCAGCTTTCAATTCACGCCCGCTCTGGCGGAGAGTTGGGAGCAGCCCGATCCGCAAACGCTCATCTTTCATCTGCGCACTGGCGTGCGCTTTCACAATGGCCGCCCACTTACGGCGCGCGACGTGGTGTGGACCATCGATTCCATGCGCACCGGCGCAGTCATCTCACCCAAAACCGCCGCGTATGCATCCGTTATTTCGGTTGAAGCGCGCGGCCCGCAAACCGTCGTCTTCCATCTCAAACATCCCGACAATTTCCTGATGACCAATCTCTCCACCGGCGCATTCGGCGTTGTCCCCGAAGGCAGCGGGCGCGACTTTTGGCAGCATCCCATAGGCACAGGTCCGTTCCGGTTTGTAAGCCAGCGAATCGATCAGGATGTGGTGATCGAACGAAATCCGCTGAGCTGGTCCGCCATTCCACACATCCAGCGGGTGCGATTCGCCGTAGTCCCCGATGCCATCACCCAGTCGCTCGAGCTGGAAAAAGGCTCGGCCGACGTTGCCATCAATTCCCTGCCCATGGATTCTCTTCCCATTCTTCAGCGCCTTCCGCAGCTTCGCATTGAAGACGGCCCCGGAACCCAAATTCAATACCTGGCCTTCAATGTCCAGGACCCTCCGCTGAACGATGTACGCGTCCGTCAGGCCATCTCCTGCGCTATCGATCGCCAACTGATCATCCGATCCCTGCTCCAGGGCCACGCCCGTCCTGCTCAGAGCCTGCTGCCGCCAACACACTGGGCATATTGGGAATCGACGAACGACAGCTCCCGATTCAATTACGACCCAGCCCGCAGCGAGCGCCTGCTCGACCAGAGCGGTCACCCGCGCGCTGCCGGCGGCATCCGCTTCCACCTCACCCTGAAGACCAGCACCGACGCAGACACGCGATTGCTGGCAGCAGTCTTGCAGCAACAACTGGCCCGCGTCGGAATCGTTCTCGATCTCCGCAGCTACGAATTCGCCACCTTCTATTCCGATGTAACCCGCGGAGCTTTTCAGATGTATTCGCTGCGCTGGATCGGCGGCAACGAGCAACCTGACATCTTCACCCTCGCCTTCGCGACCGAGAGCTTCTCGCCCAAAGGCGCAAATCGCGGCCACTACTCCAATCCGCAACTCGACGCCCTTTTGGCCGATGCTGCCCAAAGCCCGGACACCGCAAAGCGCCGCGCCGATTACGTTGAAGCACAGAAGATCTTGGCCCGCGACCTGCCTGCAATCAATCTCTGGTACAAGGACACAATCATCGTTCACAACCGGCGGTTAACAAACTTGATTCCCTCGTCGTCGGGCAGCTACAGCTTTCTTGAAACCGCCCAATTGCCGGATGCATCGCTGCGAACGCCGGCTGCACAGGCAAACCAAACTCAAATCGCAGCATCCGCTCCATAAGACGGGTGCGTTTAGCCGCCCTTCACAGTGTGGAACCATCGCCTGAACCTTTTGGCGCAATCGTTCGTCTACCGGAATAGAGAAACTATTCCCAGCCTGAAAAATGGCAAGTTTCAGACCGCGGAGAACTTATGACCACCAAACTTCAGAATCGCGCTGCCTCGCATGTTGTGTTCACCGCGCTCCTGGCAGTATTGCTGAATGTTGCGCATCTGGCCGGCGCGCAGGCCGCGGCGTCATCCCATTTTCTAGGCACTATCACCGCCGTCAACGGCACATCGATCACCGTGAAAACCGACGCCGGTGAGGTTCACCAGGTTGACGTGCCGGAGACCGCCGTTCTCAAGCAGATTCCGCCCGGCGAGAAGGACCTGACCAAGGCCGCTGCCCTCGCGTTCGCCGATCTCGCAACAGGAGATCGTGTCCTCGTGACCATCGATCCCAAAGTTACCGAAGGCACGCCCCAGGCGTTGCGGATTATCGCCATCAAGCAGGCCGATCTGGCCAAGAAGCAGGCCGCCGAGCGCCTCGACTGGCAGCAGCGCGGCGTCGGCGGATTAGTCAAGAGCGTTGACTCCGCGGCCGGTGTCATAGTGATCACCAGCGGCGCAGGTCCCATGGCCCGCACCATCACCATCCACGCCACCAAAGCCACTGTGCTCAAGCGCTATGCTGCGGCATCGGTGCGCTTCGATCTTGCCCAGCCTGGACCCATCGATGCAATCCAGCCCGGCGACCAGTTACGCGCCCGCGGAGCCAAGAGTGCAGACGGATCGTCCATTGACGCCGAGGAAATAGTCTCCGGCGGATTCCGCAATGTCTCCGGGCTTATCACGTCGGTCGATCCCGCAACCTCTACCATCGTGGTGAAAGATCTGGCCACCAAGAAGCCGGTGACCATCCACATCACACCCGACGCGCAGATGCACAAACTTCCCGACCAGATGGCCACGTTCCTGGGCGCATTCCTGAAGAGCGGCGCTGGCCAGGCAGGTGGTGGACAAGCAGCAGGCGCCCGGCGCACCGGCGGACGCGCATCCGACCCCCAAGCCATGCTCAACAGCACCCCGGTCATTCAATTCGCAGATTTGAAAAAGGGTGACGCAGTGATGCTCGTCTCCACGCAAGGAGCCTCGGAGGTCACAGCGATCACTCTAGTGGCAGGAGTTGAGCCGCTGCTTGAAGCGCCTGCGGCCAGCAACCTGCTCGCCAACTGGAGCATGGGCTCAGGCGCTCCTGACGTGGGCCAGTAAGCACAGACAGTGTTCTAACCATCATCAGCGGCTAACAGCTTTTACTCGATCTTTGCGAGGGAAAACGTGCATCTGAAATCTTGCGGTATTCTTCATTTTCTTATCGTCATCGCTTTGTCCATGATCGGGCTGGCCGCACAGGCCGAGACGCCCGCGCCTCCGGCAACCCTGGCAACCGGAACCATCCGCGGCCACATCGCCGACTCGACCGGCGCGCTGATCCCAGGCGCGGTGGTCACCATCCTCGGTGTCGATGGAAAACAGGTGGCCACGGCAACCGCCGACTCGTCGGGTTTCTACGCGGTCAACGGTCTCGTTCCGGGTAGCTACGTTGTTCAGGCCACCTATCAGGGTTTTGCGCCGTTTGCCTCTCAGCCCATCCCCATCGCTGCAGGCCAATCGAAGAGCGTGCACATCACCATGGCCATTCAGGCCGAGCAGCAAACCGTGGTGGTCACTGAAGAAGAAGATACCCCCCAGGTCAGCGTGGAAGCGGGCAGCAACGCCAGCGCGCTTGTCATCAAAGGGAAGGACCTCGATGCGCTCTCCGACGACCCGGATGAGCTGTCAAACGAGTTATCGGCCTTGGCCGGGCCCTCCGCGGGCCCCAACGGCGGCCAGATCTACATCGACGGCTTCACCGGTGGAACGCTTCCGCCCAAGTCGGCCATCCGTGAAATCCGCATCAACCAGAATCCGTTCTCGGCGGAATTCGACCATATCGGCTACGGCCGCATTGAGATCCTCACCAAGCCCGGAACCGACGTCCTCCATGGCCGCGGCTTCCTTCAGGGCAACGATAGTTCGTTCAACACCGGCAACCCGTTTGCGCCCCCTCCCGCATATCATGCAGTCCAGTACAACGGAACCGTAAGCGGCTCCATCAACAAAAAGGCTTCGTTCTTCTTCAGCGTTGAAGGCCGCGACAACCCCGACGCAAGCGTTTACACCGTGCAAATCCCCGTTTTTACCGCAGGCGCAGGGTTTTCCTTGCCCACCCTTCCCACAACAGGTGCAATCTACAGTCCCGCGAACCGCATTGAAGTCTCGCCGCGCATCGACCTGCAACTTGGGCAAAAGAACACTCTCACCGTGCGCTACCAGTACGAGACCGGCAGCACCAGCGGAAACTTCGGCTCAACCGCGCTGCCCACGCAGGCCACGGCGTCTTCCTCCTCAGAGAACTCCGTGCAATTGAACGATTCGCAGGTCATCAACGATCACATGGCGAATGAAACGCGTTTTCAATGGCGCCGCGCTGCGAATACGAATTCTTCAGCGGGCTCGTTGCCATCGGTCGGTGTTCCCGGATTCTTTTCCGGTGGCTCAAGCGGAACCCAGAGCAACAACGATCACTACACTCACCTTGAGTTGCAGAACATCACCACCATGTCCGTGGGAGCCCATGCCATCAAGGTCGGCGCGTGGCTGCGCGATAATCGCGATGCCAACACTTCCGCCGGCGGCTTCAACGGCAGTTTCAGCTTTCCAACCCTGACCGCCTATGTAAACGCGCTGAACGTGCTGGCGCAGGGTCAGACTCTCGCCAATGCCTTCCAAACGAACCCGGCCTGCAACTGCCTTCCCAACAAGTTGAACTACACTACGGGCGGCGAAAAATTTCTCGCAAACGTCTTCGATGGGGCGCTCTTCCTCCAGGACGACTGGAAAGCAAATCAGTTCCTCACCGTCTCAGGCGGCCTGCGTTGGGAGACGCAAAACCACATCGCGGATCACAGCGACTTTGGCCCGCGCTTCGCGTTTGCCTACGCTCTCGATGGCCATAAGGATAAGAAGCAGGCCAAAACCGTGGTCCGCGGAGGATTCGGCTTCTTCTACGACCGCTTCCAGGCCAACGCTTCCAGCGGCTCAGGCGGCGGCACAGCCAACTTGCTCACTGTGGAGCAGGATAACGGCGGACCCAATAGCCAAAAGAAATACGCCATCAACAATCCAACCTGCTTTACCAGCGCGGCCACTCCAACCGCCGGAGGCATCCCAACACCGGCCAGCCTGTCAACCGATCTCGCTCTTTCCGGCAACTGCACCACAGGCGCTGCGGTTACGGCGCAGATTTATGAAATCAAGCCCGGCTATCATTCCCCGTACAACGAGCAGCTCGGGTTGAGCCTGGAGCGACAGCTCACAAAAGTTTCCACCCTCACCGTCACCTATGTGCACTCCTACGGCCTGCACCAGATTGATATCCGCGACGCGAATGCCTACCTTCCTGGCCAGTACACCTACAACCTAAGCGGACAGCCCACAATCAGTGGATCCCGGCCCAACCCAAATCTGGGCATCGTCGACGAGATTTACCCGGAGGGCGTCTTCAAACAGAGCCAGATCATCTCCAGCCTGAACGCGCGCTTTACGCCGAACTTGTCTGTCACGGGTTTCTACGCGCTCAACTTCGTGAACAGCGATTTCGGCACCGCATCCAACTCCTATAACCTCAAGCAGGACTACGGACGCGCCAGCTTCATGAGGCGTCAAAACGTTACGGTAATCGGCAACTACACCGGCAAATGGGGCATCACTTACAACCCGTTTTTGGTGGCCCAGGCCGGCAGGCCCTACAACGTGGTAACAACCAACGATCTAACCGGAGACGACTTCCTCAACGACCGCCCCGCCTACGCCAGTAGTGCTTCACTTTGCACTTCAGGAAATGCTGCGGGCGCGGAGTACGTGCAGACTCCCTTGGGCTGCCTGGACACAATTCCTCAGGGCTCCGAGCAGCTTCTTCCCCCCAATTTGCTCAACGGCCCGGCTTCGGTAGCCGTCAACCTGCGCGTCAGCCGCGCCATTGGCATTGGTCCAAAGGTAGCGCCGCCGGCAGGTGGAAACGGCAGGCAAGGTGGAGGTGGAGGTCCCGGCGGCTTCGGTGGAGGCCCTGGCGGCTTCGGCGGGGGCCCCGGAGGTGGAGGAGGCGGTCGCGGCGGTGGTGGCGGCGGTCCCATGGGCCTCGGCGGTGGCCCCGGCGGCGGTGGTCGTGGCGGCATGTCCAACACGGGACACAAGTACTCGCTCACCTTCAGCGCCCAGGCTTTGAACCTGTTCAACGACGTCAACTACGGAACGCCGTCCGGCAGCGTTATTCCTACGCTCACCTCCGGCACCGCAGGAACCAGCACAGCAGTCTATGGCCCCGGCAGCCGCTTTGAAAAATCAACCAGCCTTGCCGGCGGAATCTTCGCATCCCCGTCTGGCTCATCGTCCCGCCGCATCTTCTTCATAGCGGCCTTCAGCTTCTAACGAATTTCAGGAACAATCCGCCACAGAATCTCCGTGCCCCATCCATTCGACATCTTCTCGTCGAATGGGTGGGAAACCGAAACTCTCAATCGCCTCCCGATCGATCTACCACAAACTCTCCGTGCCCCGTTCATTCGACATCTTCTCGTCGAATGGGCGGG
>Ga0181516_10000945_pt1 | contig 23692 bp, 22 predicted proteins | sample PEATcosm2014_Bin_25_FD_121104 | JGI IMG/M metagenome (GOLD analysis project Ga0181516, IMG submission 121104) | Peatland microbial communities from MTU Mesocosm Facility, Houghton, MI, USA - PEATcosm2014_Bin01_10_metaG | ecosystem: Environmental > Terrestrial > Soil > Wetlands > Peat | place... | reverse complement strand
TCGGGGTGGAGGCTGGTGTTGGGATCGAAGCGCCCGACCAGGGCGCCGTGGGACAGGATGTTGAACTTCCGGCCGGAGATGACCGACACCAGGCTGACGCTGGCGGCGTTCGCCTGGGCCCGCTGGCTCCGGGCCGGATCCGCCCCCACCTTGGCCGCCAGTTCGCGGTTGCGCTGGGCCAGGCGCTGCATCATCTTCACCGACACTTCGGGATTCTGCCGGATCATGCGCAGGAAGGTGCCCCGGGAGATGGTCACCACCTCCGAGTCCTCCAGGGCCACGGCGGTGTGCACCCTCGGGATCGGCTCCAGCAGGCTGCCTTCCCCGAAGAAATCGCCCTTGCCCAGTTCCTCGGCCCACTCCCCCTGGGCCTCGGAACCTACGTACATGCGGATCCGGCCGGAGAGAATCACATACATCTGCTGGGCCATGTCCCCCTTGCGATAGACCGTCTCCCCTTCCTTGAAGGAAAGTTTGCTTTGGCCAATGAAGCTCGAGTCGGACATGGGCTACCGGAATAAGACCTAAAGATAGCGTGCATTGGCCCTGGACGGAACAATGGTTGCGGGCATTTCCGGCTTTTTAAACGCTATCCTGGAACGATGAACCTTTCCCGCTGGCTTCTCGCGCCGTTGAGCCCCCTGTACGGGGTGGTGGTGCGCCTGCGCAACCGGGCCTTCGACCGGCACGCCCAGCGGGCCGCGGCGGTGCCGGTGCCGGTGATCTCGGTGGGCAACCTCAGCACCGGCGGCACCGGCAAGACTCCGGTGGCCCTGCACCTGGCGGAAGCCCTGGCCCGGTCCGGCCGGCGCGCCGCCATCGTGTCCCGGGGCTACGGCGGCCGCCGGGCCCTGGACCCCATGGCGGTGGACCCCCAGTCCGATCCGGCCCAGACCGGCGACGAGCCCTTGATGATGGCCCGGCGCCTGGGCCCGGGCCGGGTGGTGGTGGGCCGCAAGCGCTACCATGCGGCGCTGCGCGCCCTGGTCCTGGAGCCCCGGCCGGACCTGCTGATCATGGACGACGGCTTCCAGCACCGGGCCCTGCGCCGGGACCTGGACCTGCTGCTCCTGGACGGCGTGCGCCGCTGGGGCAACGGCCGCATGCTGCCCCTGGGCGACCTGCGCGAGCCCATGGCCAGCGCCGCCCGGGCCTCCTGCCTGGTGGTGACCCGGGGCGGCCGGGCCGACCGGGCCCGGATCCTGGACTGGTGGGCCCGGTTCGGGGCCGAGGGGGCCCCGGTGTTCTGGGTGGATTTCGCCATCGGCGCCCTGCGCCGGTTCGGCACCGGGGAACGGCTGGAGCTTCCGTCCAAGGCCCCGGGCCCCCTGTTCGCCTTCTGCGCCCTGGGCCACCCGGAGTCCTTCTACGCCGATCTCCTGGTGGCGGGCCTGCCCTGGGCCGGCACCTGGAGCTTCCGGGACCACCAGGCCCTCGGCCCCGGCCAGCTCCAGCGCCTGGAGGCCGCCGCCCGGGCGGCGGGGGCCACGGGCCTGGTCTGCACCGAGAAGGACGCGGTGAAGCTGGGGCCAGCCGTGCCGCTCACCCTGCCCCTGTGGGTGGCGGAACAGCGGGTGCTGGGCGGAGAACCCATGGTGGCGTGGCTGCTGCAGCGCCTGGAGCGCCTGCCGGGGTAGAGCGGCCGCAAACTGGCGCTGGCATTTCCGGACGACCTCCAGTAGGATGGACCCAGCCCAGGCGGGCGTAATTCAGTGGTAGAATGTCAGCTTCCCAAGCTGAACGTCGACGGTTCGATCCCGTTCGCCCGCTCCAAAAAAAGCCCCTTCGGGGCTTTTTTTGCGTGCGGGTGGGCGGGATCGAATCGTCCGCGGCGCGCCGGTAGGCCCCCAGCGGACAGCCCGGGGGGCTGTCCGCTGGATCAGGGCCGGGCGCAGCCGCGGACGCGGCCCGGAGGGGATCCCGTTCGCCCGCTCCAACGCAAAACCCTGAAACCACTTGGTTTCGGGGATTTTTGCAATCACCCGATCAGGTCCGGGCCAGAGGCTGAACTCGACTTTACGCCCGCGGTTCAGGTCTGCACTGTCTTTCCTTTTGGCCGCGAGGAAGCCATCGTTGCATTCATTTCAGCGCAGGGGATTGGCAACCGTTCCGCTTCCTGCCTGATTCTTTTAGCCCAGCTGGAGCCGCGGGAAACAGCATCCTCGGCAGCCAAGGTGAGATTGCCGGGCCATTCGCGCTCCAGATGGGACATGAGGAGGGCCGATTGAAGGCGGTCCTTGTCGGCTTTCAGGGCGGATTGCGGTCCGCGGTTGCTGGCCACCAGGAGCTTGTGGACTGCGAAACGCGCGGGTTCCGGCACCCTGACGAGGACCGCTGTGTTGCCCACAATCACGGCATCCATCGTCCTTTCCAGCAGGTAATCCATGAATGGCAGGGGCTGCGCATAGGCGCCCAGCCTGGGGATTTCGATGGGATGGTCCAGGTTGGCCCCCATGGTAGCGGTCACCAGATCGATGCGCCAATCGGCCCCAGGAATGGTGTAGCTGGTGGCCTTGGACTCCCGATGCTTCAGGGAAAGGCGCATGCTCGGCACAAAGCCCATTTCCAGCGCTTCGATGACCCGGGGCATGCTCGCCATAGTCTGGGGGGTTTGCGGGATGCCCAGGTCGATCCGCTTGGCGAAGGCGCTGAAATCGATGTCCGTGGTCTTGAGACCGGATGGCCAGCGGACCCCCAAGCTGGTTCCAATGGCTGCGAAGGCGTGCGTCCCGACCAGGATGCCGCCCAGCCGAAAGACCCCGGCCTCGGCGAACCCACGGATGATCCGCGTCGAATCCGTGTCAGTGATGATCAGGTCACCGCCCCTGAGCATCGCGGATAGCCGCCTGATCCGATCGGCGCGTGCCTCCGCGTCCGGACGGCCAGCTTGGTAGGACTCCATGATGGCGCGAGTCTTGTCGTCGTCCGGCCCTATGTAGAAATCCTTTACGTTGGATCCGACGCCTCCGGTGGTTCGAAAATACCAATAGACGCCATCCCCCCGCTCCCGGGCCGTAAACGTCCCCTTGAGGTCTGAAAAGGATTTGACGAACTCGGCAGTCCTCATGTGCTCCAGAAGTTCCGCTAAGAGTGTCTGGGTTTCCATCGACAGTCGGGTGACTCGCAGGTTCGTCCGCACATCTTCGCGAGTCCCAGCGTCTGGCGGACCCTCCCCGGCCGGCGTGCCGCCCCCCCGGTGACGTTTCGACCCATTGTCCGGCACGGCCACTCCCTTGAGGTTTGCCACAAGTTTTTCAAACTTTTTGTGGCAATACGAAGGTAGATCCATTGCCACAAAAAAGCAATGGAACTTGTGGCAATGAAAAAACGCGGCGCTTGGATTGAATCCACGGATGGCCTTTTACACCCGCTTTACGCCCGCACTGTGTTCAATAGCTCTTCACCTTTCGGGCCATCAGAATCAGAAGTCTTTGAAAACCTTGGCAAAACGCAAAAGCTAGTGGGGGTGATTTTGACGCGAGGCATTTTCCCAAGCTGAACGTCGACTCCCGCCTGGGGTACATCCCTGCTGGTTCCGGAAGGGAATTGGCAAGGCCCGAGAACCGGGGCAGCCCCGGCATGCCATTGACAACCAATGTCAATCGGAATGAGGGAACCTAGGCCTCAACGTGCATTCCTCTACCTGGAAAGGGATTTATGAGAATCCTCGCCGTAGGTCTGCTCCTTTTCATCGCCCTCACCCTGGGTTGCTCGGGCCAGAGCGGCGGAACCGTCTTCCCGCCCGCTGAACCAGCCCCGTCCATCGGTGCGACCGACACCGGCCCGACCCCCGTCTATGTGCTCGCCGGGCAATCCAACGCCGCCGGCAACGGCCCCGTCGCCCAGCTGGACGCCTCCCAGGCGACCCCCGCGGTGGACAGCTATCTGTATGACGACGGCAGCTGTGCACCGGACCTTGCGGGGCATTGGGTCCCCATCACGACTGGCGACGGCTGCACCGCCCAGGCCATCGGCCCCGAGCTGGCCTTCGCCAAGAGCATGCCCGGGCCGGTCTACATCATCAAGTATGCGGTGCCCTCCACCTCGATGGACACCTTCTGGCGCAGCCCCAGCGCCGGGGGCGCCTTCCCGGGCTACGTCGCCCTGCTGGATGCCGTGCGCTCCGCTCTCGCTGCGGCCCGGATCCCCGGTGGTGCGCACCTGGCCGCCCTGCTGTGGTTCCAGGGCGAAAGCGACGCCATCGACTCGGCCGAGGCTGCGGACACTTACCAGGCCCGGCTCGCGGCGTTCATCGCGGACTTCCGGACGGACACCGGCGCGGCGCAGCTCCCCGTGGTCCTGGCCCAGGTCCACCTGTGCAGCCAGGAACCCTGGGGGGCCGTGGTGCAGTCGGCCCAGGCCGCGGTGGCTGGCTCGGTGCCCGGGGTCAGCATGTTCCCCACGGAAGACCTGGTGCTCAATCCCGGCGAACCGGACGAGGATGGGGAATCCGAATACGCTGTTGGCCAGAGGTTCGCGGCGGCGGTGCAGGCGATTCCCGCCGTCGGGTTGACGATTCCGTCCCCGCTGCTCCGCAAGTGATTTATCATTCGGCCAAAGGATCCGTATGGACCAGCCCGAAAATGCCCAATCCCAATCCTTGCCCAGGCCGTCCGTAGCCCCCTGGAACCTCAAGCGCGTGGAGCACTACGCCCTGTACATGCTCAACGGCATGGCGGCCGGAAGCAATTCCGGCCTCAGCGACGGCGACATCGACTTCGCCATCGACGTCGCCGAGCGGCTCGCCAAGAAGCTGGTGGAGCGCGGCCACATCCAGGAGCACGAGTAGGCCGGCTTCCCGCAGCCGCGGCTGAGGCTCTCTGGGGACACGCAACCATGCCGAACAAGACCAGGTTCCCGGTCCTGACCCTGCTGGCGCGCCAGCGGCGGGAGCTCCAGCTGCACGAGCGCAACCTGGAGGAATCGGTCCGCAAGCGCACCGCGGCCCTGCGCGAGACCGTGGAGGCCCTGCGCCAGAGCAAGGAGCGCTACCAGCGGCTGCTGGAGTCCATCACCAGCTACGTCTACACGGTGCGCATCGACCAGGGCGAGCCCGGCCAGACCCAGCACGGGCCCGGCTGCCAGGCGGTGACCGGCTATGCCCCGGAAGCGTTCCAGGAGCGGCCCTACCTCTGGATCGAGATGGTCCACCCGGAGGACCGCGCGGCGGTCCAGGCCCAGGCCCGGGCCATCCTGACCGAGCGCCGGCCCCAGAGCTTCGAGCACCGGATCCACCACCAGGACGGCACGGTGCGCTGGGTGCGCAACACCCTGGTGCCGCACCTGGACGCCCAGGGCGCCCTGGCCTCCTACGACGGCGTCATCCTCGACATCTCCGAGCACAAGCGGGCGGAAGCCGAGCGCAGCCTGCTGGAGGCCCAGCTGTTCCAGGCCCAGCGGCTGGAGAGCCTGGGCAACCTGGCGGGCGGGGTGGCCCACGACATCAACAACGTGCTGGCGGCCATCCTCGGCCTGGCCTCCAGCAACCGGGAGCGGGTGCCCCCCGGGCCCCTGGCCCAGTCCCTGGACACCATCACCTCCGCCTGCATGCGCGGCCGGGAGGTGGTCAAGAGCCTGCTCTACTTCGCCCGCAAGGACATGGCCGCCGCCGGTCCGGTGGACCTGAACCTCCTGGTCCGGCAGATCGTGCACCTGCTGGACGCCACCACCCTCAAGCGGGTCCGGATCACCACCGACCTGCAGGAGCCGCTGGGGCTGCTGGAAGGGGAGGAGGCGGCCATCAGCCACGCCCTGATGAACCTCTGTGTGAACGCGCTGGACGCCATGCCGGGCGGCGGCGCCCTGGTGATCCGGACCCGCCGGCTGGACGCCGGCGGTCTGGAGGTGCGGGTGCGGGACACCGGGGAAGGGATGACCGCCCAGGTCCTGGCCAAGGCCATCGACCCCTTCTTCACCACCAAGCCCATGGGCAAGGGCACCGGCCTGGGCCTGGCCATGGTCTACGGCACCATGAAGGCCCACGGCGGGACCCTGGAACTGCACAGCGAGCCCGGCCAGGGCACCGAGGTGGTGCTGGCCTTCCCGCCGCCCCAGGACACCCGGTCCGTCCGGGCGGACCCGGCCGCCCCGGCCAGCCCGCAGCGCGGAGCAGCCCTGCGCATCCTCCTGGTGGACGACGACGAGCTGATCCGGCTGTCCATCCCGTCCATGCTGGAAGCCCTCGGGCACCAGGTGCAGACCGCCGAGAGCGGCCAGGAAGCCCTGGAACGCCTGGCCGCGGGCCTGGAGGCGGACCTGGTGATCCTGGACATGCGCATGCCGGGGATGAGCGGCAGCGAGGCCCTGCCCCGCCTGCTGGCGCTCCGGCCCGGGCTGGCGGTGCTCCTGGCCACCGGCCACGCCGACCAGGAGATCCAGGACCTGCTGGCGGACCGGCGCAACGTCGCCTGCATCCAGAAGCCCTTCACCATGGCGGAAGTCAGGGCCAAAGTGCTGGCCTTGACCGCATCTGGCCAAGATGAGAAGTTGAAGCAAACGCTTTTCTCAACCTGAAGGGGTGCCCGTCCCCCTGACGCCTTCCAAAGGATCTTCCCAGATGACTAGAATCCTGGTTACCGGGGGGGCCGGCTTCCTCGGCTCCCACCTGTGCGAGCGCCTGCTGGGGCTCGGCAATGAAGTGATCTGCCTGGACAATTTCTTCACCGGGACCAAGACCAACATCCTGCCGCTGCAGAAGAATCCCTATTTCGAGGTGATCCGGCACGACATCACCGTGCCCATCCACCTGGAGATCGACCAGATCTACAACCTCGCCTGCCCGGCCTCCCCGGTGCACTACCAGAAGGACCCGGTGGAGACCATCCGCACCTGCGTGGCCGGCTCCATCAACATGCTGGGCCTGGCGCGGCGCACCAAGGCCCGCATCCTCCAGACCTCCACCTCGGAGGTCTACGGCGACCCCTCGGTCCACCCCCAGACCGAAAGCTACTGGGGCAACGTGAACCCCCTGGGCATCCGCAGCTGCTACGACGAGGGCAAGCGGTGCGCCGAGAGCCTGTTCTTCAGCTACCACCGGCAGTACGCCACGGAGATCCGGGTCGCCCGGCTGTTCAACACCTACGGCCCGCGGATGCATCCCAACGACGGGCGGGTGGTGAGCAACTTCATCGTCCAGGCGCTCCGGGGCGAGGACCTCACCGTCTACGGGGAGGGCCAGCAGACCCGCTCCTTCTGCTATGTGGACGACCTGCTCGGCGGGCTGATCGCGTTCATGAACCAGGACGAGACCACCGGGCCGGTCAACCTGGGCAATCCCACCGAAGTGAGCATGTGCCACCTGGCCGAGCAGGTCATCCGCCTCACCGGCTCCTCTTCCCGGCTGGTGTTCCAGCCCCTGCCCCAGGACGATCCCCGGCAGCGCTGCCCCGACATCTCCCGGGCCAAGGCCCTGCTCGGCTGGGAGCCGAAGATCGCCCTGGAAGAGGGGCTGCAGGAGACCATCAGCTACTTCCGGCACCTCCTGGGATGAAGCCGCTCGCCTGCGAAAGCTTCACCGACTTCTCCCGCTGGGCGCCCCGGAGCGCCGGCTACTGGCTGCTGCGGCCGCAGAAGGCGGCGCAGCGGCTGCTGGCGGAGCGGGTGCCCCTGGCGGTGCGGGTGCGTCCCACGGCGGACCCGGAGCTGGCCGGCCGGGTGGCCCTGTCGTGGTGGACCTACGACCGCGCCCTGGGCACGAAGCTCCTGCTCACCTTCGAATCCGGCGCCCAGCTCACCAGCCTCGACGCCCGCTGGCGGGTGGTGGCCGCGGCCCTGTGGCGCCTGGTCCGCAAGCATCCGTCCATCGCCTTCCACGACGTGCCGGTGCACCTGGGCGACGGCTGCGGCGCCGAGACCCCCGAGCGGGTCTTCGCCTTCGCCCGGCCCCGGGGGGCCGGCAACGCGCTGCTGCCCAACCCCTACCTGCTCCGGGACCGGAGGCCCGGCCGCGCGGCCATCCCCTGGGAGGCCAAGAGCGACCGGCTGTACTTCCGCGGGGCGCTCTCCGGCGCCAAGGATCTGGACCTGAACAGCCGGGTGGCCCTCTGCCGGGTCGCCGCGCGGCTGCCGCGCGCCGACTGCCGGCTGACCCGGCTCCGGGAATACAGCCCCGAGGTGAGCGCGCAGCTGCGGCGGGAAGGCCTGGCCGGCCGGAGGATCCAGGTCGGCGAGATGAACCGGCACCGGTTCCTGGTGGACACCGACGGCTATACCACCTCCTGGGACCGCTACATGCTCATCGGCACTTTCGGCGCCACGCCCATCCTGTTCGAGCCGGCCTGGGAGGAGTGCTGGCACGGCGAGCTGGTGGACGGGGAGAACTGCATCGTGGCCGACCGGACGACCCTGGGCGCCGTCCTGGAGCGGCTGCGCGCCGATCCCGCCCTGTCACGGAAGCTGGCCGCCGGCGCCTCGGCGCTGGCCGCGCGCCGGCTCAGCCCCGAAGGCGCCCAGGCCATGTTCGAAGCGGCCTGGCTGGCGCGCTGCGACTGACAGGGTGTCTCACCAGGCATGGATACTCCTGGTTGCAAGGTCCAGTCTAGGCCCCGGCCCGGCGTCCAGGCCGTTCCGGGAACGGATATTCCATGTGCCGGGCCGTGGCCCGGGCGACCGCTTCGCCGTGGCAGCGCCGCACCACCGCCAGCGCCAGGTCGATGCCCGCGGCGATGCCCGCCGAGGTCATGATCTTCCCTTGGTCCACCACCTGGGCGGAGGCGTCCACGTCGGTCCGGGGGCACAACTCCCGGAGCAGGTCCAGGGCCTGCCAATGGGTCGTGGCCCGCAGGCCGTCCAGCAGTCCGGCCTTGGCCAGGACCAGCGCGCCGGTGCAGACCGAGGCCACCAGCTCGCACCGGGCGGCCTGCGCCCGCACGAAGTCCAGCACCACCGGGTTCAGCATCTCCTTCCGGGTGCCCATGCCGCCCGGCACCAGCAGGATGTCCAGCGCCGGGCAGGCGTCCAGGGCGGCCATGGGCAGCACCCGCAGGCCCCCGGCGGCGGTGACGGGGTCCAGGGTTTCGGCCACCAGCAGCACCTCGAACGGCGACGGCTCCTGCCGGCGGCGCGCCGCGTCCAGGCGGGTGACCGAGAAGACCTCGAAGGGGCCGCAGAAGTCCAGCACCTCGACGTCATTGAAGAGCAGAATGCCGATCCGCTTGCGGTCCATGGCGGGCCTCCTCCCGTAGTCTAGTTCAAGCCCAGCGTTCCACCGATCTGCCGCACCCTGGCCTTGCCGACGCCGGCCCGGCCGGCGAACTCCGGCCAGCGGGCCACCGCGGCCCGCACCTGGTCCACGATGGCCAGGACTTCGGCCCGGGAGACATCCCTGGCCAGCCCGGCGCGCAGGATGTGGCTGGACCCGGGGGCCCTGCCTTCCCCGGCCACGGTCATGGTGTGCTCGCCGCCCGGACCCGGGCTGAAGCACAGGTCGTAGGCCGGGCTCAGGGACCACGCTCCGGTGCCGTGGTCCAGGCGGAACGCGAAGTTCTTGGCGTGGTCGTCCCGGTTGTGGGCGCAGACGTTGAACACCATCAGCCGCAGGGCCTTCAGCACCTCCCTGTGGTCGCGGGTGAGCACGGCGGTGGCCTGCAGCAGATCCAGGTAGTCGCAGGAGGGGACGCGGAAATCGGTCTGGAGGAGGTTGCCGAACGAATGGACGTGGCACCGGCGGTTGCGCTCCCGGTCGAAGCGCTGGACGCCGAAGTAGCGCCCGCCTTCCGGCGTTGCGAACAGACGGGTCGCGGGCAGGTCCAGTCCGGCGGCCCTGGCCATGAGCGAGTACGCATACTCGGCGGCCCCCGCGCCGGGAGGGTCTTCCCTGGCGGGGAACTTGATCAGCCACTGCTCGAAGCCTTCAGGCACATCGTCCGCGCCCGACAGCAGCTCATCTCCGTCCGCCTTGAACCCCACCAGGATCTTGGGACGGGCGCCCCCGGGGGAGCCGCCGGCGCGCAGCAGCTGGGGCAGAACCAGGCTGCTCTTGCCCGAAAGCAGGGCCTGGGACTGGCGGGCCAGAGCCTCGAGGTCCAGCGCGCCGCCGGCGTCCGCTTCGGCCACGACCGGAGGATGGTAGGTCAGGGCGCCCATGGTGCCGGTGCCGAGCCAGGCCAGCCGTTCGAGGGGCCCCAGGCTCGCAAGTTCCAGCCCAAGCCTGCGGAAGTGGCGGTCCATGAGCAGGAGGCCCCAGCCATCCGGCAGCGAATCGGCGAACAGCCCCGGCAGGGGCCCGAAGGCCCGGTCTCCGTGTTCGAAGGCCCCCCGCTCGAAGGGAAGCCGGAACGGCGACAGGTTCAGTCCCGTCTCCAGCCAGGCCTCGGCGTACTCGAAAAAGATCCGCCCCCCCTGGTCCAGCAGCGTCCCCACCAGGCGGGGAACCTCCAGGGGGCTGGTGGTGAAGCGGACGTCCAGGGACCTCACAGCCGGCCCCGCTTCCGGGCCGGGCGGTCGAAACGGGCCCGCACCTCGGCCAGGGTGGCCGCCTCCGGCAGCCGGAAGGCTTCCGCGAAATCCTCCAGGCGCCCCAGGGCGAAGGCGACCCGGAGCACCAGGTCCAGGGAGGCGGCGCCGGTGGTCTCGAACCGCTTGAGGGAGGCGCCCGAAACGCCTGCCCGGCGCGCCAGGGTTGCCCGGGTCAAACCCTTGAACAGCCGCAGAGCCTTGGCTCGCCCGGCCATGGCTTTGCCGGCTTCAAAAGGGGTCTGCAGGGACAACAAGGGCGCTTCCATACAATAGGTAATATAATCACCCTTGAGGACAAAACAAGCCGTCAAGAGATCATATTTTACCCCTTGATGATTCCCGGCAGGCAGGCCCCGGGGTGGCCGGCCTCGCCCCGGCAACGGGGCGCAAGTATGCTGACGGCGGAGCCCTACCCATGTGCCTGATCCTCGTCGCCTGGCAGGCGCATCCCGAGTACCCGCTGGTGGTGGCCGCCAACCGGGACGAGTTCTACGGCCGGCCCAGCGCCGCGGCCGGGCGCTGGGCGGAGGATCCGCGGGTGCTGGGCGGGCGCGACCTGGAAGCCGGCGGCACCTGGCTCGGGGTGCGGGAGGACGGGCGGTTCGCCGCGGTGACCAACGTGCGGGAACCGGGCATGGCCAAGGGCTCCCGCTCCCGGGGGCTCCTGGCCCGGGACTTCCTGCTGGAGGATGCGCCGCCCGGGGCCTGGGCGGCGGCCGTCGACGGCGCCGCCTGCTCCGGCTTCAACCTGCTGCTGGCGGACCCGCGGGAGCTCTGGTACCTCAGCAACCGGGACGGGGCCGCGCGGCGTCTGGAAGCGGGCGTCTACGGCCTGTCCAACCACCGGCTGGACACCCCCTGGCCCAAGCTGGTGGGCGCCAAGGCCCGGTTCCAGGCGGCCCTGGGCGGACTGCCCGACCCCGAGCCCTGCTTCGCCATCCTGGCCGACCGGGAGACCGTCCCGGACCAGAGCCTGCCGGACACCGGCGTGGCGCTGGCGTGGGAACGCCTGCTCTCGGCCATCTTCGTCCGCTCCGAGGCCTACGGCACCCGGGCCTGCACCCTGCTCACCCGCGGCCGGGACGGCGCGCTCCGGCTGGAGGAGCGCAGCTTCGGCCCGGGGGGCGCGCCCCTGGCAAGCCGCACGATCCGCACCTGACTCCGCGCGCCACGGCCGTACAATGGTCCGGTCACGAAACCAATTTCTTTCAGGGTGGAGGCCACGCCATGCCCCAGCGGAACGCATCCGGAACCGGAGACTCCCTTTTCAGCCCGGCCTTGTTCCAGTTCCTGCGCCAGCTGCGGGACCACAACGACCGGGAGTGGTTCCAGGCCAACAAGGCCCGCTACGAAGCCGACGTCAAGGGGCCGATGCTGGCCTTCGTCGCGGCCTTCGCCGAGCCCCTGGAGGGGATCAGCCGGCACTGCTTCGCCGATCCGCGCCCGGTGGGCGGCTCCATGTTCCGCATCAACCGGGACACCCGCTTCGCCAATGACAAGAGCCCGTACAAGACCAACGTCGGCGCCCACTTCCGGCACCGCGCCTGCACCCGGGAGGTGCACTCCCCGGGCTTCTACCTGCACCTGGAACCCGGCGGGTGCTTCGCCAGCGCCGGCCTGTGGCACCCCGACCCCGATTCCCTGCGCCAGGTCCGGGAGCGCATCGTCGCCAAGCCCCGGGCCTGGAACGCCCTCCAGGCCGGCGGGATCGAGGTGCTGGGCGAGGCGCTGAAGCGCGTCCCCCAGGGCTTCGATCCCGGCCATCCCGCGGCCGAACAGCTCAAGCTCAAGGACTTCTACTGCCACCTGCCGCTCACGGAACGCGAGGTCTGCGCCCCGGATTTCCTGGCGCGCTTCACCGAGGCCTGCCGCCAGGGCGCCCCGCTCGTGGCCTTCCTCGCCAAGGCCCTCGAACTGCCCTGGTAGCTGGGTTCCTACGTCCGGAACCGGGCCGCGCTGCCCGCCATGGCCTCGGCGATCTGCGCCAGGGCCGCGGCGGTGCGGCTGACTTCCTGCACCGTGGCGGAGAGCTCCTGGGTCGCCGCGGCGTTCTGGCCCACTTCCCGGGAGCTGTCCTCCATCCGCTTGGCGATCTCGCCGGCGGTGTCGGCCTGTTCCTGGGTGGCCGCGCCGATCTCCCCGACCCGTCCGGAGACGTTGCTGATGGTGTCGACGATCCGGCCAATGGTCCGGCCGGTATCCTCCGCCGAGGCCACCCCGTCCGCCACCACGCCGTCGGTCTCCTGGATCAGGGCGGTGATCTCCACCGTGGCCTCGCGGCTGCGGTCGGCCAGCTTGCGCACCTCGTCGGCCACCACGGCGAAGCCCTTGCCCTGCTCCCCGGCCTTGGCCGCCTCGATGGCCGCGTTGAGCGACAGCAGGTTGGTCTGCTGGGCGATCTCCCGGATCACGCCCACCGACCGGTTGATCTTGCCGGTGGCCTCGCGGATGCGCTGCATGCCCACGGCCAGCTGCTGGCTGCCCTGGGTGCCGGCGCTGGCCGCCGCCACCGACGCGTCGGTGTCCTTGGCCGAAAGCCGCACGTTGGCGGCCACCTGCCCGACGCTGGCCAGGAACTCCACCACCGCGGAGGCCACGGTGTCGGTGGTGACCTGCAGGTGCTCGCCGCTGCGGGCGATCTCCTGGGTGGTCATGGACATCTGGCCGGCCGCGGCGGACAGCTGGGTGGCCCCGCTGGCCACGGACTGGGAGGCCCCGGTCATCTCCCGGAAGGTCTCCCGCAGCCGGCCGATGGCCTGGTTGAGGGAGACCCCCAGGTGGCCGATCTCGTCCTGGGAATCCACCGGCGCCTGCACCGTCAGGTCGCCCTCCGCCACCGCCTTCAGCACCCCCAGGAAGCTGTTCACCGGCGCGGTGATGCTGCGGGTGAGCACCACCCCCAGGACCACCGCCGCGAGCACGGCCACCAGCCCCGACAGCAGCACCAGCAGCGTCCCCCGCGCCAGCACCGCCTGGATGCGGATGACGCTCGCGTCCAGCCGGTCCTGCCGGACCTGGTTCTGCTCGCCGAAGGCGGCATTCCAGAGCGCCTGCTTGGGCACGGCGTAATCGGCGTAGAACTGTCCGGCCTGTTCCGGCTGGTTGTCCTGCAGCAGGTCCACCACCTTGTCGTTGGCCATGTTGGAGGTCTTCATGGCGAACTCCACGTCCTCCAGGACCTTCTTGGCCTCCGGGGTCGTGGCCGACAGCTTGAGCTTTTCCAGGCTGGCCTTGTACGCCGCCTGCCCCGCCTTCACCTGCTCCAGGTAGGCCTGCTGCTGATCCGCCTTGCGGGTGCTGGTGGCGGCGCTCAGGTAGGTCATGGTGGTCAGGGCGCCGGCGTGGGCGTCCTTGGCGACGACCAGCTGCTGCACATCATCCTGGACCTCCACCACCACCTTGCGGATGGAGCGGAACCCCAGCAGCACGATGCCCACCGCCGCCACGAACAGGAACACCACCAGGCCGAAGCCGAGGCCGAGCCGTTTGCCGATCGCCAATCGCTTGAGCATCCTAGACCTCGTCAGGAAGAAAAGAGAACCGGCAGGGCCCTGACGCCCCCGGCGAACAGGGTCCTTCGGGGGACCAACGCAGCCAACCAGTCAAATGAGAGGGTGAATTTTGCAAGTATAGCAAAACGTCACACGGAAGTTACGAGATGTGACCAGCGACACGGTCCGGCCCGGCGCGGCCTAGGCCATGTGCTGGATCAGCGGGGATCCCCTCTGGGCGGTGCGGGCATAACCCGAAGCCGGCTTGCCGAACAGCATGACGTAGCCGATCACGTGGTCGGCCGGGATGCCCAGGGTGGCCCGGATGCCGGGCACCAGGGTCTGGAAGGTGATGGTGGCCAGCCCGTCCCAGAGCGTGCCCACGCCGCTGGCCTGGGCCAGCAGCTCGAAGGTGCTGAGGGCGATCAGGCAATCGGGAACCGGGGTGGCGACGCTGCCGGGGGCCGAGGCCACCAGCAGGTGCGGCGCGCCGCGGAACAGCACGTCCACGCCCTCCTCCTCCCAGGCGCGGAGGAACTCCGCGAAGCGTTCCATCCCCGCGGGCAGGGCCTGCTCGCGCACCACCTTGGCCAGGCCGGCCATCACCTCGGCCCGCAGCCGCGCCAGCTTGGCCCGGGAATCCACCACGGTGAAGCGCACCTGGCGGTCGTTGCGGCCGGTGGGTGCGTGCCAGGCCACCTCCAGCAGCCGCTGCACCAGGGCCGGGTCCAGGTCCTGGTCCAGGTAGCGCCGCACCGACCGGCGGCCCTTGACCAGGGTTTCCAGCTTCCGGGGGTCCGGACCGTTGCCGGCCAGCAGCACGCTCTCCTCCGGCCGCAGCCCGAGGATGGAAATGGCGCCCTCCGGGCAGATGGTGAAGCAGTGCTGGCACCGGTAGCAGGCCTCCTCCCGGCCGGGCCCCACCCGGGGCCGCCCCTCCGACAGTTCCAGCACCTGGGCCGGGCAGTCCGCCACGCACCGGCCACAACCGGAACACGCCGCCTCGGCCACTGCGAATTGAATATCCATTTCGGTTCTCCTTGATGAAGCGGAACTACATCCGGTCCAGGATTTCCTTCTTCTTCCGGTCGAAGTCCTCCTGGGTGATCAGGCCCTTGGCCTGCAGGGCCTTCAAGGCCTCCAGCTGCTTCTCCGTGTCCTGCCGGGTGGGGGCGCGCTGGCCACCGGCCGGGCCGGGCTTCGGCGGATCCACGCAGCGGAACACCAGGGACACGCTGGCCAGGCTGGTGAGTCCGGAATCGGTCATGTCCAGGCTGACGGTTTCCAGCTGCTTGCCCCGCTGGGCACAGAAGGCGTTGGCCACTTCATAGACGTCCGCCTTGGCCCGCACCGGCGGCCCCGACCCCAGCTGGGCCACCCGCTCGGCGACCATGAAGGTGTCCCCCTCCAGCGGCACCACGGTGGGCCTGGCGCAGGCGGCCAGGGCCAGCAGGGCGAGCGAAGCTGGGACCAGCACGGCCAGGCGCATCGAAGCCTCCGGAAACCACGTTTTGGGCATGAATCCATTGTGCCAGCCGCGGCCCGCCGCGGGTGGGACGGCTTGCCCCATTCTTCGGGGCGCACGCCTGCGGATTCGCGGTTGCTTCTGAAACTCAACAACCTATCTTGCTGCCAGAAGGTCAATCAAGGTGCAGAAGTCATGGGAAATAAACGGCACGACACACGGACTGTCCACTGCAACTGGTGCAAACGCATACGTTCAGGTCATACGTGGCTTCCGGAACGCAGGGCCTCGCGGACCGCCCCCTATGCGAATGCGGTTTGCCCGAGGTGCAAGTCTTTCTATTTCACCGGGTTTGATCTGGAAGGATTCATGAGGTGGATCCGGGGAGAGGTTTCCTAGTCTGGACCCTGCGCCCCTTACGGCACCAGCCTGAGCACATGCACCGCCGGCCCCGGCAGGAACGGCCCCGGCCGCCCCGCCACCCAGTCCCGGTGGCCGTCGCCGTAGTTGGGCGACAGCGGGTGCCCGCTCTGCCCGCAGGGCATCATGAACAGGCCGTCGGCCTCGTGGCCCGGAGCCACCACGATCCGCTCCGAGGCGCCGAACTCCCGGTCCTGCACCCGCGGCATGTGGGCGTCGCCGGGGATCGGCAGCCGGGGCATGTCCAGCCACCGGCCCAGGAACGGCACCGCCCGGGACAGCGGATGCTGCACGGCCGGCGCGTTGAGCCGGCCCCAGGTGTGCTGGGCCAGGGTCCCGCCCTGGCTCAGCCGGGCGATGGTGTTGTCCGCCGCCTGGAGCAGCAGCGCGTCCCAGTCCTTGAACTTCGGATCCAGCAGGTGCGCGGGCCGCTGGGTCACCAGCGCCCAGAGCGGACCCTCCCCCTGGGGCCCGAAGCCCACCCGGAACCGGTCCTCGTCCCGGTCCTTGAGCCGGAAGGCCTGGGCGAAGGGCGCGGCGGCCAGCTCCTGGACCATGATCCGGAACCCCCGCACCATCCGGTAGCCGGCGGAATCCACCGCGGCCCGCCCGCCCCAGCCCTCCACCAGCCGGCGCAGCTCGGCCCGCCTGGGGTCCTGGCCCGTGGCCCTGGCGTCCAGGGTCCGCAGCAGCAGCTCCCGCCACCGGGCCAGGAACAGCGCGCGGTCGTCCAGCTGCACCGCGAGCAGGTCCCGCTCCCCCGGGCGCGCCAGGGCCCGCAGGTCATCCCGGATCTGACGGGCCCGGGCGCCCAGGTTGTAGCCGCCGTCCCCCAGCCGGGCCAGCCCCGGCCCGTCCACCACCCGGGCGTTGGCGGTCCAGAGCTGCCCCCCCGGGGGGTCGACGATCCGCGGCACCTCGGCCGGATCGAGCCAGCCCGCCCAGCGGCAGCTGCCGTCGGCCCAGGACACCGGCACCCGGCCGTCGAAGCCCACCCGCCGCGGCACCCGGCCCATGATGGTCCAGCCGATGTGGCCCTGGGCGTCGGCGCACACGAAGTTCTGGGCCGGGATGCCCGAGCGGTTGGCCACCGCCAGCGCCTCCGGCACCGAACCCGCCGTCTCCAGCTCCTGGGACCGGAAGTTCACCGCCTCCGGGTCGTGGGCCACCCAGCGCAGCACCCGCCGCCGGCCCCGGTGGTCGGTGTCCACCACCGGCCCCCAGATGGACTCCGTCACCTCCAGCGTCTGGTCCCGGGCGCCCCGGACCCGGATGGTCTCGCGCAGGTGCTCCAGCCGCCTGGGCCCGTCCGGGGTGCGGTAGACGTCGGGGTCGCCGGCCGGCTGGTCCAGGACCACCAGGTCGCGGAAGTCGCCGTAGCTGTTGGTGAAGCCCCAGGCCACGCGGCCGTTGCTGCCCACTGCCACCGCGCCGGTGCCGGGCAGGGTGACCCCGGTGACCCGGTGCGGCCCGCCGCCGTCGGACCAGGCCAGGGAGGCCCGGTACCAGGTGTTGGGGACGCTGATGCCCAGGTGCATGTCGTTGGCCAGGATGGCCCGGCCGTCCGCGGTGCGGCTGCCGGCCACCGCCCAGTTGTTGCTGCCCAGGGCCGCCGCCTCCGGCCCGGCCTCGGCCCGGACCCTGGCGGGAGCCTTGGCCGGGACCCGGCCCGAGCCCGGCGCGCCCAGGCGGCGCAGGTCGAACACCTCGGGGCCCGGCACCGGCGGCTGGGCCATGGCGCCGCCGGACAGGGGCGCGTCCCACTCGGTCCCGGCCGGCTGCAGGAAGGCGAACAGGGCCGGCGGCAGCGCGTCGCGCATGTAGCCCAGCCGCGACTGCTGGAAGCCGGGATCCTCCTGCAGCTGGATGAACATGGCCAGCAGGCAGAGCACCGAGTCCTCGGGGCGCCAGGGCACCGGCCGGCTGCCCAGGGCCAGGTATTCGAAGGGCCTGGCGCCCAGCGCCCCCAGCCCGGCGTTGACCCCGTCCGCATAGGCCTGCAGCCCGGCCCGCTCCGCGGCGCCGGACTGGGCCAGCACCCGCTGCGCCACGCTGCGCAAGCGGTGGATGCGGAACTCCCGGTCGTACTTCGCCACCGCCGGGCCCATCAGCTCGGCCAGTTCCCCCGCGGCCAGGCGCCGCTCCAGGTCCATCTGGAAGAACCGCTCCTGGGCGTGGACGAAGCCCAGGCCCCGGGCCACGTCCAGCCGGCCGGACCCGGTGATGGTGGGCACGCCGCGCGCGTCGCGCTGGACCGTGACCGGCGCCCCCAGGCCCGGAACCGCGCGCACCCCGTCCACCTGGGGCAGGCTGGCCCGCAGGCCGAGGGCCAGCAGGCCCGCCGCAGCGGCCGCCAGGACCGCCAGCGCCCCCAGCAGGACCGCACCGGCCCGGAGCAGGCGGCGCCGGCGGGAAGGCCGGACTGGCGCGGCGGCATTTGGCTTGGGCATGGCGAGACCCCCGCGCTTCCGGGGCGCCGGGGCCCGGCCCGCGTCAGGCTGAGGCGGGACCGGGCTCCAGCGGCACCAGGGTGATCATGGGCGAGTTGATGTCGACGTTGGCGCCCTCTTCGGCGTGGATCTGCGCCACGGTGCCGGCCATGGGCGCGGTGTACTCGTTCTGCATCTTCATGGCTTCCAGGATGAGGATGGGCTGCCCCTCCTCCACCACTTCCCCCTGCTGGACCAGGAGCTTCAGCACCTTGCCCGGCATGAGCGCGGCCACCAGGCCGGTGGCGCCCTTCTTGCCCCGGGCCATGGCCGCGGCCAGGAGCACCTTGTGCGGATCCTGCAGGGAGAAATCGTACGCCCCGTCGAACAGGCTGGCCCGGAAGCTGTGCAGGTCCAGGTCGAGGTTGCGGATGCGGTCGATGTTCACGCCCACGGAATGGCCGTCCAGGATGACCGAATAGCTGGTGGGCTCGACCCGGACCACGTCCATGGGGATCTCCTCCCCGTCCCAGACCATGATGGTCTTGCCGCCCCCGCGGCGGATCTCGAGCTCGTGGGTTTCGTCGGCGATGACTAGGGTGCGTTTCATGGTTTCATCCGAAAGACAGGGCAGTGAAAGACGGGAGACTAGACGCGGCCGAACCTGCCGCCGGTCTTCCAGGCGTCGGACCCGCACTCGCAGTCGTCCGTCCTGGAGGGCTGCTGGGCGCGCCGCTCCTCGATCTCCAGCTCGTCGAACAGGGCGGCGGCCACCGCGTACTTCAGGTTGGGCCCCATCTTCTTCTGCTTCCACCAGGCGTGGTCCAGCATGCCCGTGTGCAGCTCCCCGCGCAGGAACGGCTTGTGCTCCAGCAGGGCCTTGTGGAAGGCCACGTTGCTGCGCACCCCGCCCACCCGGTACTCGCTCAGGGCGGCGTGCATGCGGTCCAGCGCCTCGGCCCGGGTGGGGCCCCAGGTGGAGAGCTTGGACAGCAGGGGCGCGTAGAACGGCGAGAGCTCCCAGCCGGGGTAGATGCCGTTGTCGTCCCGCAGCCGGTGCCCGGCGGGGGTGCGCAGGTAGAGGATCCGGCCGGAACTGGGGGCGAAGTCCCGGTCGGGATCCTCGGCGTTGATCCGGCACTCCACCGCGTGGCCCCACATGGGGATCTGGTCCTGGGCCAGGGGCAGCTTCTCGCCCCGGGCGATGCGGATCTGCCAGGCCACCAGGTCCTGGCCGGTGATCCACTCGGTGACGGCGTGCCCGCCCTGGATCCGGCAGGTCATCTCCAGGAAGTAGAAACGGCCGTCGGCGTCCATGAGGAACTCCACGGTGCCGATGCCCACGTAGCCCGCCTTGCGGGCGATGGCCACCGCCGCCTCGCCCATGCCCCGGCGCTGCCCGGGGGTGAGGTAGTGCGCGGGGGCCTCGTCGGCCAGCTGCTGGTAGCGCCGCTGCACCGAGGCCTCCCGCTCCCACAGGTAGACGTAGTTGCCGTGGCTGTCCCCGGCGATCTGGATATCGATGTGCCGGGGCTGGATCAGCGCCTTCTCCAGGTAGACCCGCTCGTCCCAGAAGGAGAACAGCGATTCGCCCTTCACCCGGGGCAGCGCCCGGCGCAGCTCGCCCGGGCCCTTGACCAGGCGCATGCCCTTGCCGTCCCGGCCCGCCACCGGCTTGAGCATCAGCGGGTAGCCCAGCTTCCGGGCCTCGACCATCAGGTCCTCGTCGCCCAGGGTCTCGTGGATGCCCGGCAGCACCGGACAGCCCACGCTGGCGGCGATCTCCCGGGCGGTGATCTTGGCGTTCATCTGCTCCAGGACCTCGGCTCCGGGCCCGATCCAGGTGAGCCCGGCCTCCTGGAACTTGCGCACCGCGTCCGGTTCCTCGCTCAGGAAGCCGTAGCCCGGGTGGATCGCGTCGGCGCCGGTCTTCCGGGCCACGTCGATGAGCTTGTCCACCCGCAGGTAGCTCTCCCGGCTCGGCGTGGGGCCGATGGGGTAGGAGCCCACCGCCAGCCGCACATGCATGCAGGCCCGGTCGGAATCCGAGTAGACCGCCACGGTGGGGATCTCCATCTCGCGGCAGGTGCGGATGATCCGGCAGGCGATCTCTCCTCGGTTGGCGATCAGCAGTTTGGTCACGGGCATGGCGAACATCCTCAGAGGTCAGCGGCTGCCCACACCCCCCGGAGGGGAATTGGGGCATCATGGAGTGGTGCGACCCTCCAGCCTACCAAGCCTGATACTCACGTCTACAATCTCAGTGATTTTATGTCTGGCGACCGTCGCTTGCGGCCGGAAAGGTGATCCCATACCCCGGCCCCGCACCCCCCCGGCCGCCTGCGTCGCCCGCTGGGTCTCCACCCGGACCCTGGAGGTGCGCCTGCCCACCCGGGACGCCCTGGGCGGCACCCTGGTGGGCCTGGAGAAGGTCCGGATCTTCTACCTGCCCCTGGGCTTCGCCCGGCCCAGCGGCGAGGAGGTGCTCACCCGGGGCCAGGTGGTGCTGGAGCGCACCCGCCCCAACCTCCCGGTTCCGGGCGGCCTGGTGCTCATGGACCTGAAGCTGATCGGCCGGCCGCCGGGATGGGTGGTGGCCGTCGCCGTGCGGGTGGGCGATGTGCTGGGACTGCCCAGCGAACCGTTGCCCTGGCTGGATCCGTCCATCTGAACCCAGGCTATTCCAGCGGGCCGCCATCCTGCACCGCGGGCAGTGCCAGCAGCGAGGCTTCCCGCGCCGGCATCCCGGGGAACAGCCTGGCCACCATCTCCGCCATGCTCAGCGGCGGCGAGAAGCGCCGGCGCGGCACCTCCCGGCTCGGCCGGAGCCCGGCCTGGGCGCCGCGTCCGGCGGGCCGGGTCACGGGGCAGTCCTCGAAGTCCGGCAGCGGCTCCCCGTCGGCGCCGCCCAGGAACAGGCAGTGGTCGATCGCCGTGGGATCGTCCCGGTGCACCAGCACCACGGCGCAACCGCCCGCCCGCCGCGCGGGGTCCGGCCGGAGCGGGACCTTGCCGCCCCGGCCCGCCGCGGGCGCGTGCCGGACCTGGATGTGGCGCAGAACGCCGTTGCTGCCCAGGACCAGGTCGTAGCCCGTGTCGTCCGCCTGGTCCTTGAACACCTGCAGGTCCAGCCAGTGGTCCCGCCGCCAGAGTTCCTCGGCGATGGCGGCGATGAGGGCCCGGGTCAGCAGGTTCTCCACCCGGCCCGAGCGCCGGTCCAGCGCCTGGTCGAAGGCCCTGGCGATGGACTCGGGCGGCTTCACGATGGAATGGACGATCGCCACCGGGCTGGCGCCGTCGCCGGCCCCGGGCTGGACGCTGCGATGGGCTTCGCACAGCCCGTCCCAGAAGGTGCGGTAGGGCAGGTCCGCCTCGTGGCGGACCTGCCAGTGGTAGTCGATGCCCCACCAGCCCCTGCCCATCAGGCCGTGTCCGCAGAGGGGGCAGGCCTTTTTCTCGGAGAAGGGCATCTTCCTCGAACAGCAAAGGCAGGTCTGCATCATTCCTCCTCTTGTCGGGCCAGGCCCTGGGGTCAAGATTTTTCTAGGCCCGTCCCGGCTTTCCGGCCAGCCGGCGCAGCAGTCCGAGCTGGCCCAGGTGATAGGCCTCGTGCCAGGCCATGAACTGCAGCCCCCCGCCGAGGGTGTCGGCGCCGCCGGGCAGGGTCCGGCCCAGGGGCTTGGCCAGGTCCTGGGCGGTGACGGCATCCCAGCGGCCCGCCAGGGCCGCCTGGGCGTCATGGAAGGCCTGGACCAGGATGCCGGGGTCCAGGTCCGCGGGTACCGCGGCGGGGTCGGTGCCCTTGGTGAACCAGTCCTCCCAGGCCGCCGTCAGCGCCGGCAGCCCGGCCATGGCCAGCACCCGGTGCCGGTAGGTGGCCAGGTGGCCCACCAGCCAGCGCGGGCTGTGGCCGGCCGGATCCAGCACCTGCCAGTCCGCCGCGGTGAAGTCGCCCACCAGGCCGGCGAGGAACAGGTCGCCCACGGCGAAGGCCTGGGCGATGGGAACGAGTTCAGGAATCATGGGCACCTCCAAGGCCGGCATCAGCCCTTGGCGGCCAGCCAGTCTCCCCACCACCGTACCACGGCCTGGGCCAGCAGGTCCTTGGGCAGCGGCCCCAGGGGCGCCCCCTGGCCCGAGGCGGTGAGCGGCAGCAGGGTGTTGGGCTGCAGGCCGAAGGCCCTGCCGCCGCCGATGTCGTTCACCAGGATGCCGTCCAGGTGCTTCATGTGCAGCTTGGCCGCGGCGTTGGGCACGTGGGCCTCGCTCTCCGCCGCGAACCCCAGCAGCCACTGGCCCGGCCGGCGCCCGGCGGAGAGGGTGGCCAGCACGTCCGGGGTGCGCACCAGGACCAGGGACTCGGCGCCGTCGCCCTTCTTGACCTTCTCCGGGGCGCAGGCCTGGGGCCGCTGGTCGGCCACCGCCGCGGCGGCCACCAGGCCGTCCATGGCCGGCCACAGTTCCAGGCTGGCCTCCAGCATCTGCTGGGCGCTGCGCACCCGGACCGTGGTCACCCCCCAGGGCGCCGGCAGGGCGCCGCCCAGCACCAGGTGCACCTCGGCCCCGGCGTTGCGGAAGGCCCGGGCCAGCTCCACGCCCATGGCCCCGGAGGAACGGTTGGTGAGGGTCCGCACCGGATCCAGGTCCTCGTGGGTGGGACCGGCGGTGACCAGGATGGCCCGGCCCAGCAGCGCCGGGTGGGCCGGCCCGGCCAGGGTCTCCACCGCGTCGGCGATGTCGCCCACCTCCGCCAGGCGGCCGGTGCCCTCCTCGCCGCAGGCCATGAGCCCCTCCCCGGGTTCCACCACCGTATGGCCGAAGGACTTGAGCCTGGCAACATTGGCCTGGACCGCCGGGTGGGCCCACATGGCCTGGTTCATGGCCGGCGCCCACAGCACCTTGGCGGTGGTGGCCAGCAGCAGGGTGGACAGCAGGTCGTCGGCCAGGCCGCCCGCGGTCTTGCCCATGATGTCGGCGGTGGCCGGCGCCACCGCCACCACGTCCGCCCACCGGGCCAGGTCCACATGCTCGATGACGGGGTTGGGCCGCCACTCGTGGCAGTCGGGGTTGGCCCCGAAGCAGGGCTGGCCGGTGAGGGAGGCCAGGGTGAGCGGAGTGATGAACCGGGAGCCGGCCTCGGTGAGGCAGCAGCGCACCACGTGGCCGCGCTTGACCAGGGTGCGGGCCAGTTCAGCGGCGCGGTAGGCGGCGATGCCGCCGGTGATGCCGACCAGGATTTTCATACGAGCCTCCGGCTCCATCCTACCGCCGGAAAACCTGGCGCTGGAAAAGCTGCCCGTTCCTTGATACACTTGCTCTCTTCGAGGGCAATCCATGACCCAGCGCACCGTTGTACATATCCCGGAAGAAATCGCGAACAAGTACCGCTTCGTGGTGATCACCGGCAAGCGCTGCGAGCAGCTGCAGCGCGG